>VYMC01000248.1_pt1 | contig 20755 bp, 20 predicted proteins | sample 5115301 | NCBI WGS metagenome assembly VYMC01 (sample SAMN12291802, study PRJNA351875) | freshwater metagenome | isolation source: freshwater lake | place: USA: Michigan, Wintergreen Lake | collected 2013-08-08 | reverse complement strand
TACTGTTTCTCAAATGCCTTTTTTCGCTCCTTATGTTTATTTTTATGCTCACTTTGATTTTTTCTCTCCGTAATTTCTCTCTGTGACAGCTTAGGGTGCGGAATGTGGGTTTTATCCAAAAAGCCAGTATCCTGATCTGACTTTTACTTGGGAGAATTTACTGCTTTCTTGTGATAAATGTAATGATGCCAATCACAAAGGCACAAATTTTCCTCTCGATGATATCACGGGAAATCCTCTGTTAATAGACCCCACGGATGGAGTAACCGATCCGAATACACATCTTAAATTTGTTTGGGATGAAATGGCAAAATTAGCCAGTGTTTATGGTCGAGATCAACGTGGTACAATTGTTGAAGATATTTTTGATCTCAATGGTCTGCGTGGACGAAAAGAATTAATCAACCATCGTAGTCAATATGTTAAAAAGTTGTTAGCATTATTACGTTACGCAAAACAAGGAGACTCGGAGGCTTTATCTTTACTGCAAGAAGCTTGTCAACCGGGAGCGGAATATTATGCTTTTGCTAGTATTTATATACTGCCTCATTTGCCTCCCTAAAATTAAGGGTGATTATTATCTACAGTCTGAAAAACAAAATTTATCGCTTATTATTCTCACCTTACTTGATATTTATGTCTCGTCCTGTTGTTTATTTCGCCGTTACTAATCATGGTTTTGGCCATGCTGTCCGCAGTGCTTCGGTAGTAGCTAATGTTATTGAACTTAATCCCGAAATTTTGCCGATATTAGTCACCACGGCTCCGCGCTGGTTATTAGATTCCTACATATCCGGAGAATATATTCAAAGACACCGGGGGTTTGATGTGGGGGTAATCCAATCGGATAGTTTAACGATGGATAAATTAGCTACCAAAGAAAAATTAGAACAAATAATTGCTCAATCAAGGTCAATTATCGCCAGTGAAGTTAATTTTATTAAAACTAATCGTGTGGGTTTAGTTGTAGCCGATTTACCGCCTTTAGCGGCACTAATTGCCAAAAGTGCGGGGCTTCCTTGTTGGATGATTGGTAACTTTGGCTGGGATTTTATCTATCGTGATTGGGGTGAAGAATTTGCCAGTATTAGTGATTGGATCAGTCGTTGTTATAATCAATGCGATCGCCTGTTTAAACTGCCTTTAGCAGAAGCAATGACAGCATTTCCCCATGTTACCGAGGCAGGTTTAACCGGGGGTACACCTTGCTACAGTGAAGAACAATTACGACAGGAATTTAAGCTAAATACCCCCAAAGAAAAAACTATTTTATTGAGTTTTGGGGGGTTAGGATTAGAAGCAATTCCATATAATAACCTCGCTAGTTTTCCCGATTGGCAATTTATTACTTTTGAAAAAAACGCGCCCGAATTGCCCAATTTAGTCCGCTTACAGGATCAACCAGATCGGAGCTATCGTCCTGTGGATTTTATGCCCTTGTGCGATCGAATTATTTCCAAACCGGGATATAGTACCTTTGCCGAGGCTTTAAAATTAGAGGTGCCGATTGTTTCCCTAATTCGAGAAGGTTTCGCCGAATCGGCGATTTTATTGGCTGGAATCCAAGATTATAGTTATCATCAAATCATTAGCAGTGAAGAATTTTTTCAAGGTAATTGGGACTTTTTACGCCAAGCCACCCAACCGCCACGATTAAAGGTTAAACTGCCTAAAGATGGTGCAGAATCGATAGCGAGAGCTATCGTAGAATACTTTGAGAGGTAATGGTAATGATTAACTTAGCCAATTTAACCTCTGATTATTAAGTAGGTAGGCATTAAAAATTATCAGGTACCCCCCTTATCAAGGGGATTCTTCGGTTTGTGTTATGCAATGGACGGGGGTTATAAGGGATGAAACCCTCATATAGAAAGACATTGCTGCGATTTTCGCCAATTATTTTCGATCTAGAACGAACTAATCAATTAAGTCTCTTGCCAGATAAGGATTTAGTCAATTTATGCCCCCCGATCTAACCCTACCAAGTAACGAAGAACCATTAAGGGTAGGGGCAGGGGGGATCAGAGGCAAAATCCGTCTTCAATTTCATTATAACTACTTACTTAAGTTAATTTCCCCCAAATTTTTGCGGCTCTCTTGTCTTTTTTGGGATAGATTTTAGCGATCGAATCTGTCTTCCTCTCTGTGTCCTTTGTGCCTTGGTGGTTTATCCTCAAGAGAATCTTTTTTCCAGTCTATCCCTTCGGTGAGAAAAATAAGAGCGGAAACCACAGTTGATGAAGAATATCTTCATTAATCCGACGCAAGGCTAACCATTCCAACATATTAGAACGATGGCAGGTGGCCACTGCGATCGCACTGATAGCATTTTCTTCTGCTGCCGTCAAAACTTCTAATACAGGTGTTCCTGATCGCACTTGGCTCTCTACTTGCAAACCGAGTTTTTCTAGTCGCGCTTGCACCGCTTCTAATTGCCGATGGGCATCATTAAAACGGTATTCGGTGACACCAGGATCGCGACTGATATTTTCCACTACCCGGAGGAGAAGACATTGCTCAAAAGAGCCAGGGGCGCGGGTTTGAGCGTATTTTTCTATCTGTTCAATTAGATAAATTGCGTCGGGACTGCCATCGTAGGGAATTAATAAATGTTTCCAGAGATGCTGGCAGCGCAAGGCCAATTCATCGCGAGTATAAACTGATAATAATTGCGGTCGGAAAATCAGCAGCGGAATATCGGTAATACCGGCGATCGCTAAACTGGTACTACCGAATAATTTTTCTTGGACAGCACCGCGCATGGGATTTCCCATCAAAATCACGTCAATAGAGTGATTAGCAAGGATTTCCCGCACGGCATCCACGGGACGACGGTTAGAGATTTCGACAATAACTGTCATACCGTCGGGAATATTTGCTAAAGCTGGGGATAATTTTTCTTTGGCCGCATCAATTTTTGCTTGATCTACGGCAGCTAGGGTGGGTTGTTCCCAAATCGGAATACTGTGGAGGAAGATAACTTGTTTTAAGCCGCTCAGGGCTAAGTGTGGCACACAATGGACAAGACGATGGAGACCATCGAAAAGATCTGTACAGATCAAAGCGCGCTCGAACATAAATTAACCCCTAGCAATTCGGTTATCCTTCCCTAAGAATAGCTAAAAAGGTGAAGAAATGCGCCCCGCATCCCTAGCTCGTTTCCGGAGAAACCCAGCCGGAGAAAGAGGTCGCCCGCAGGGGTGAAATGAGTTACTGGGGGGCCCAGGGATTAGAATCTAGACCCCACTGGTGTTTGAGAAAAGCTTTGTACATATTTTCTCTGACCATCATTTGTTCGTAGAGCTTGATCAGGAAATCCTGCGCTTGCTCCTGACTCATTTTTTCTACCTGAGTCTGAAAAGAACGAATGTTGAACTGTTGTTCTAAGGAAAGTTCGATCGGTTGAGACATGGTGTTCCTCCTCAATGAAGACGGTGGTTGATCACAAGCGAGATGGGTGATTGGTATCACCTCTTTTCTTTAACTAATGTAACAAATACTTGACAAAGTGTCAATGTATCTGTAGAGGGGCTTTTGCTTTTTCCCTCCCGTTAGCTAGGATACCCCGCCGCCGAAAGGAAAGAAGCATATAATGATACATTTAGCAAGAGTTTTCATAAAATTTTGCTTACTGTGAACAAATACTTAAGTAGTTATACTTAGACAACCCCGATCAAGAGAAAATATTTGACAAATTGTGTAAACATTCTGTAATAATCGAAGAGAGCGACATAAATCGGGTAAGTTGAATGATTAGGCCTGTTAAAAGCTAAAAACGTAACCCCTAGATTCCGTCCCTCTCGTTGAAATCGTTAAGGATAGTCAAAATTGACGGCCACAGCCGCTATCGTGCAGAAACTACAAGCTTATCGCTGGGAAATATCTTCCTTAGCCCTGTTTGCCTTAAAAAAATCAGCATACAGGCACGGAATGTCGCACAAGTTTTTACATCACCCTATACTTGGAGGAATCCATCATGTCCGTTCGTCTATACGTTGGTAATTTGCCCAAAGAATCCGTCGAGCGCGAAAAATTACAGGCGCTTTTTGCCGATGAAGGGGATACGATCACCACTAAAGTCATCAAAGATCGCAAAACCGGCAAATGTCGCGGTTTTGCCTTCGTTACCGTCCCTAGCGACGAACTAGCTGACCAGTTTATCGAAAAATACAACGGTCAATCCTTCATGGAAAACCCGATCAAAATCGAGAAAGCTCTCCCCCGCAGCAAGGGAGGTAAAGAAGAAGGGGAAGAAGCAGAAGGACCAGAGGCCAGCGTAGAAACCCCGGAAAAAGTCGAAAGACCGACTCCGAAACCGACGACGGCAGCACCGCGCAAATCCAGTGGTGGCGGCGGCGGCGGCAAAAAACGCAAGGCTGAACGGGGTGGCAATAATGCCCCGAAAGTTACCAGCGATGGTGATGCTTTACAGCCAGATCCCCGTTGGGCCAATGAATTGGCTAAACTCAAGGAAATGTTAGCAGCCCAAGCCACTAATCCCTAATTCCATTGACAAGAGGGCAAGGGATAGCCGATAACTAAGAGGTTCAAAACATCGCTTTTAGGAGTGTGCATCATGACAGCAATCGATCCGGTCATTCTCATGAAACAGGAGGTCGGTAAGACCGCCGCTAATCTAGTTCAATCTAATTCGGTCGTGGGATTGGGAACTGGTTCAACGACGGCATATGCGATCGAATATCTCGGTGCTAGACTGCAAAGCGGGGAAATCAGCAATATTGTCGGGGTTCCCACTTCTTTTCAAGCGCAGGTTTTGGCGAGGAAGTACGGAATTCCCCTCACTACCCTCGATGTCATCGCAAAGATGGATATCGCTATCGATGGGGCCGATGAGGTGGATCCCCAGAAAAACCTGATTAAAGGTGGCGGTGCTGCCCATACTCAGGAGAAAATTGTCGATAGTCTCGCCGATATTTTTGTTGTGGTAGTGGATGGCAATAAGCTGGTGGATAAGTTGGGATCGACTTTTCCTTTGCCGGTGGAAGTGTTACCCATGGCCATGACTCCAGTGATGCTGAAATTAGAGGCCCTCGGTGGTAAACCTTCCCTGCGCATGGGAGTGAAAAAAGCCGGCCCGGTGGTGACAGATCAAGGCAATTTAGTTATCGATGTTAAATTTGATAGTATCGATGACCCGGCTGATTTGGAAAGAACTATTAATAATATGCCGGGGGTTTTAGAAAATGGTTTATTTGTCGGGGTTGCTGATCTGATTCTCGTCGGTGAAATTATCGACGGTAAGCCGGTAGTCCGCGAAATTAAGTAGGCTTAATTATTCTGAAGCTAATAGTGAAACAGGCCTGCCGCCTGTTTTATTAAGTAGTTAGGTGTTAAAAACTGTCAGATACCCTCCTTAATAAGGGTAGGGCTATTTCATTCTCAAGAAAAAAGGAGAAATACAGCGAGAAACGAAATTTTAGCGACCTAAAGACAATAATTGGGAGATACTGTGCTGATTGTGGTCAATTCCCTTTGTTAAAGAATCATAACCCTCTAACCTGTGCAAGGTTAAAACCCATGTCTTTAACAAGGAAATGTTGATGGGGGAAAGTCCCTTTTTGTGGGGACTACGATCCTCGTTTTGAATCACATCCCTGACCCAATGTAAGGGATTTTCAATTTTCCCATGTCCTCTGATTCCCTGAGCAAGTAGATTATTTTAGTTGTTTATCTAATTCTGTGTTGGGTTTCCTTTCGTCAATCCAACCTACGATGGCTAATAAAAGGGATTGAGGCGAAATTGCGCCATAGGGACTTGGTTCTAGACAAATTTGGCGAATCGCTGAGATATTGTCCCATAAGGCCAGAGAATCTGTTAAGAGTACGCCTTCTGCTGCTTCGAGCAAAATACGAGTTGGGATTTCTCCACTGGTTAAATCGCTAGTCAAAGGAACAGGTAAAACACTGCTAGAAAGCTGATCCTGACATTGATAGAAACGACAACAGCGGGGCGTTTTTTGGTGTCTCCTCTGGTTTTAAGGGCGCGAATTAAATAAATCTTTCCAAAATAAGGGTGATGCTGTCAGTGTAACTTAAGTGCGTAAAAACCTATAACGATGTTCCTCAAATTTTGCTAGAGTGTGCCAACAAATTGTCTTTAACTCCAGAAAGCCACCGCCAAAAAACTGAAGGGGTAATTTTACTTGAAGAAGCGGCCAGAGGTAATTATTGGGTTGTCTCGACGGAAGAGGAAGAAGTGAACTTGTTGAACCAAGAATCTAGCGTCAATGTCAAACAAACTGAGAACAGAGGACATCACTTTTGGGCAATTCCTGTGAAAGGTTGAATAAAACTATCCACACCGACAAAGGAGGTGAGGGGCGACCAGTTTAAAATATCCTCTAAAATTGATTGATAGCCTTGCACATTGGGATGAAGTCCATCTTCCATTAATCTTTCTTGGCACCACAGATCACCCTGGTCTATCCAGAGATCAAATAAATCGAGATAGGGGATATTTTGCTCTAGACAAGCTTGTTTAGTGGTTTCCTTAAAACTATACTGGTCGCCATGGTTGAAGTAAAAGCAATCTAAAAAGGGCATTTTCCGCTCATCCACCGGAATCATACCTACAAACAAAACCGGGCAAAGAGAACGGGCCCGGGTGAGTAAATGTTCGATTTGAGTTTGAAAAAGATCGTGATCGGTATAAGTACGACCATCGGGCCGGCCTAAACGGGCTGTATCATTAACACCGACGGAGAGAAGAATCAGGTCAGGGAGACGATTGCGAATTTCCCCCCTGAGACGAAATTCCTGTTCTAAACGTTCGGACACTTGTACCACTCGATCGCCGCGAATCCCCAAATTATACAGGGCATGACCGGCACTTTCCATCCACAAACGACGTAGGCGCTCAGCCCAACCGCCACCCACGGGGTCGCCATAGCCATACACAAGGCTATCACCTAAAGCGACGATTTTGAGGGGATGGGTCATGATTAGGGCTTTGTCTTTAGTAGGCAAACGAGAAAGAGTTGGCATGATCGCTCGATCGAATCGGTTATCCTTTACACTTGTAAACGAATTTGGTTAAACTGTCCGTGTATTATACTACATTAAAAATTTTTTCCTGCCAGTTAACTTATCTGATGTCAGCCAGGTGCTGACACCGACCAGTATAAGGCAGCGCGGCCCGATGATCATTGCTTGCCTCCGAGTCATTTCCGGGCTAAATCTACTATAAAATTTATGATTAAAACCTAGATAAATTGATGACTACTCGTTTACGACGTGCGGTTCAAGACCGAGAATTTTTGATTACAGCCGAGATTACTCCCCCGAAAGGTGGTAATGCCAGTCATATGCTAGAAATGGCCCTCTGGCTAAAAAATCGCGTTCATGCGGCCAATATTACCGATGGCAGTCGCGCCGTAGTGCGAATGTCCTCTCTGGCTGCCTCCGCTATTCTCTATCAACACGACATTGAACCCATCTGTCAAATGGCCTGTCGCGATCGCAATGTGATCGGATTACAAGCAGATCTAATGGGCGCTCATGCCTTGGGATTGAGAAACATACTAGCTTTAACTGGAGATCCCGTCAAAGCAGGAGATCACCCGAAAGCTAGGGCAGTTTTTGACCTAGAATCGGTACGTTTGTTAAAATTAATCGATAAATTAAATAAAGGTTTTGACTTTAACGATAAATCTTTACCAGATGGACCCCTAGAACTTTTTGCCGGGGCTGCCGTCGATGTGCAGTCAAAAAGTAGGTCCGGTCTTCAAAGCCGTTTTGAGCGTAAAATCGAAGCAGGAGCGCAGTTTTTTCAAAGTCAATTAGTTACGGATTTCGAGTGCCTTGATAAGTTCATGCAGGAGGTAGCCTCCCTCGCCGATAAACCGGTTCTAGCGGGAATTTTTCTGCTAAAGTCGGCTAAAAATGCCGTATTTTTAAATAAAAATGTGCCGGGGGTGCAAATTCCTGATCATATCATTCAAAGACTCGCTGATGCACCTCATCCCCTCGAAGAAGGGATCAAAATCGCCGCCGAACAAATAAAATTAGCCCAGCAGTTATGTCAAGGTGTCCACATCATGGCAATAAAACGAGAGGATTTAGTCCCGAAAATTCTCGATATGGCTGGTATCCCGCCAATGCATAACTGAGATGAAAAGTCAATAGTTTTTATAAAAAATTAACTTTCATTTTGACTAGCGGTCTTTTGACAAGAATTCTACCCCTAACCTAGGATGGGAGGGCTCAAAGCATCTTCGGGGTTAAAAGCATGGATTCCAATCTAGGTCAAGAAAAAGAGAATAGTTGTGGTAATTCCGGGCGAAAATGGTTGTCGATCGGTATTGCCCCCACTGGTATAATTTCTATTGGCATTGTTCCCATGGGCGTTATTTCCATCGGTGTTGTTCCTATGGGAGTGGTTTCCATTGGAACCGTGGCCATGGGGACAATTGCAGCCGGTTTTGTGTCCATGGGACTTTTCAGTATTGGTAGCGTTGGGATGGGATTAAACAACGGCCATTTCTCCAATCTTAACTCTCCCCCTGCTGAATCTCCCCATAAACATCATCAGCATTAAAATCAAGATTTGACCAGCAATCATGAATTATTCCATCCGTGCTGCCGTTGCTACCGATGTCAAGGCTATTTTTGACTTAATTGTTGCCTTAGCGGCCTATCAAGAACTCAGCCATTTAATGACAGGAAATAGTCAAGCTTTAGGGGAACATTTATTCGGAGAAAAACCCTACATCGAAGCATTGTTGGCGGAAGTAGAGGGTAAAATAGTCGGTTTTGCCCTATTTTTTGTTAACTATTCCACCTTTATAACTAAACCGGGGCTTTACCTAGAAGATATCTTCGTTTTACCCGATTATCGCAGTCAAGGTATCGGGAAAGCTTTACTAATGGCTGTGGCTAAAATTGCCGTCGCTAGGGATGCAGGACTTTTAGAATGGACTGTCTTAGAGTGGAATCAACTGGCGATCGATTTTTATGAAAAAATGGGGGCTAAGGTCTTCCAAGAGTGGCAAATTTGTCGTCTCACCGGGACTGCTTTAACCGAATTGGGTAATAGGGATAAATAAGTCAGTCCCGATGCCAAAGTTGGCACCGTCAAGCATGAAAATATTCTGATCCTAAATCCGGTTATTAAAAACTGATTATTTATTCCCCCTTTTGCATGAGTGTCTTTCCTGATATGTGGCCTAGACTCAAGGGGTTTAGTATTACTTCGGATTTTATCCCACATCCAGCAGGTTATTTTGAATATTTTTTATTTAACCTAACCCAGTCATAGAATACTCTGCAATGGTGTTAGCTGTTTTTCAATAAATAAAAGTTTGGCAAAATAATCTGCTGGGAGTAGCTCGTTAAGTATATATACTCACATCATCAAGTGCTGAATGTGGGTTTTATCGCTCAATCCAAGCTTTTGGGGGGTAGAACCCCCCAACCCCCCCGTTGGGGGCGTGGCGGTCACTGAGCCTTTAGATTGAGCTTGTCGAGTGGGATGCTTACACGCAGCCGCTGACGCATCTGTAATAATTTGAGAGTCCCTCCACTCGCAGGAGTGCCTCTCCTGATATGTAGCCTATACTCAACGGATTTAGTATGATCGACAAATTTGCCTTATTTCAGCTTCTATTTTCAAGTCAGCATGGAAGAGTAGTACCTACTTCCCACTTCCCACTTTCCAGTCAGTCCCTTTGTCGAGCCTAGAACTTTGTGATCGATCGAGACTCCTTGCTATACTATACCTCTGACACTGGCTTTCCTCATTGGTGCAGAATGCAACCCACAGACTCGAATAAATTTACCGAACAAGCTTGGGATTCGATTGTTAAATCGCAAGAAATTGCGCGACGCTTTAAAAATCAGACCTTAGAGGTGGAACACGTTATTATTGCCCTCCTAGAGCAGAATAACGGTCTAGCCACCCGGATTTTACAAAAAGCTAATATAGAAATTCCCCGACTGCAACAACAGCTAGAAGTCTTCACTAACCGACAGCCGAAAGTGGCCATCGTCGATCAATTATACCTAGGTCGTGGTCTTGATCTGTTACTCGATCGCGCGGAAGCATCCCGGGAAAGTTGGCAAGATAAATTTATCTCCGTCGAACATCTTCTTGTCGGTTTTGCCGAAGATGAAAGGGTTGGCCGGAAATGTTTACGCACTTTCAATCTTGACCCCCAAGATTTAGAATTAGCCATCAAAGCGATTCGCGGTACTCAAAAGGTTACTGAACCCAATCAAGAGGAAAAATACGAAGCTTTAGATAAATATGGACGGGATTTAACAGCAGCAGCCAAAGAAGGCAAATTAGACCCGGTTATCGGTCGCGATGAAGAAATTCGACGGGTGGTACAAGTCCTCTCGCGACGGTCAAAAAATAACCCGGTTTTAATCGGTGAACCGGGGGTAGGAAAAACCGCTATTGCGGAAGGATTGGCCCAAAGGATTGTTAACGGAGATGTTCCCGAATCTTTGAAAAATCGTCAGTTAATTTCCCTCGATATGGGAAGTTTAATCGCTGGGGCAAAATATCGAGGCGAATTCGAGGAAAGATTGCGGTCAGTCATGAAAGAAGTTACCCAATCAGAAGGGCGAATTATTCTCTTTATCGATGAACTACATACTGTTGTCGGTGCGGGTTCTAGGGAAGGTGGATCGATGGATGCGGGCAACCTATTAAAACCTATGTTAGCTCGGGGAGAATTGCGCTGTATTGGAGCGACAACTTTGGATGAATATCGCAATCATATTGAAAAAGATCCCCCTTTAGAAAGACGTTTTCAACAGGTTTATATTAAGGAACCTTCCGTGGAGGATACTATCTCAATTCTCCGGGGTTTAAAAGAACGTTATGAGGTGCATCATGGGGTGACAATTACCGATTCGGCCCTAGTGGCAGCAGCTACCCTATCCCATCGTTATATTAGCGATCGCTTTTTACCGGATAAAGCGATCGATTTAGTTGATGAAGCGGCGGCCAAATTAGAGGTAGAAAGTACCACTAAACCTGCCGATTTGGAAATGATAGATCGTCGCTTAATGCAGTTACAGATGGAAAAATTCTCCTTAGAAAAAGAAGAGAAAAAAGATCGAGCTTTTCAAGATCGTTTAGAAAGAATTATCGAAGAAATTGAGGAATTAGAAAGTAAACAAAAGCCTCTCGCTGACCAATGGCAAACGGAAAAACATATCGCCGAGGAAATTAAATTATTGCGAGAGGAAGAAGAACAATTGCGCCTACAGGTGGAACAGGCAGAACGAGCTTATGATCTCAATAAAGCGGCCCAATTAAAGTATGGCAAACTAGAAATTTTACAAGGGGAATTAGAAGTAAAAGAAAAAGAGCTAGAAACTATTCAATCGGCAGGTTCTACTCTGTTAAGACAACAGGTAACTGATGCTGATATTGCTGAAATAGTCGCCAGGTGGACGGGAATTCCCGTCAATCGTTTAATGGAATCGGAACGACAAAAATTATTAGAATTAGAGTCTCATTTACAGAAAAAAGTGGTCGGACAAAATGAAGCGGTCACGGCAGTAGCAGCGGCGATTCGACGCGCACGCGCGGGAATGAAAGATCCCTCCCGTCCGATTGGTTCATTTCTATTTATGGGACCTACCGGAGTGGGTAAAACCGAGTTAGCGCGGGCCTTAGCGGGGTTACTGTTCGACTCCGAGGAAGCCATGGTTCGCATCGATATGTCGGAATACATGGAAAAACACGCGGTTTCGCGGTTAATCGGCGCTCCTCCGGGTTATGTGGGTTACGAGGAAGGGGGACAGCTATCGGAAGCGGTGCGTCGTCGTCCCTATTCTGTGGTTTTATTGGATGAAGTGGAGAAAGCCCATCGGGATGTTTTTAACATTTTATTACAAGTGCTTGACGATGGGCGCATTACCGACTCTCAGGGACGAGTGGTGGATTTTCGGAATACGATTATCGTCATGACCAGTAATATTGGTAGTGACCATATTTTAAATGTTTCCGAAGATGCCGATTATGAGGAGATGCGGAAACGGGTTTTAACAGCTTTGCGGAGTCATTTTCGTCCCGAATTTTTGAATCGTATCGACGATTTAATTATTTTCCATACCCTGAAAAAAGAAGAATTGCGTTACATTGTTCGCCTGCAATTACAGCGTCTGGAAAGATTATTAGGAGAACAAAAAATCAATCTAGAATTAACTACGGCAGCAGAAAATCATATTGTTACTGTTGGTTACGATCCCACCTACGGTGCGCGACCTTTAAAACGTGCTATCCAACGGGAGTTAGAGAATCCTTTAGCCACAAAAATTCTCGAACAAGCTTTTATGGAAGGGGATACGGTGGTAATTGATTGTCTGGATGAGGTGTTAAGTTTTAGCAAAAAGGAGCTAGAAAAGGAAGAGCCAAGATTAGAATTAGCTGTGGTTAACCTCAGTTCAGATTAAAGTCAGACAGGGGATCTATTCCCCCTCCCGCCAGAGGAAAAATTTACTCAAGTTTTTTTATTCCTCAATTTACCACATTCGGTTATTAAAAACTGATTATTTATTCCCCCTTTTGCCTCTTGCCTCTCCTGATATCTAGCCTATCCTGTAAATATCAGGATCGTCGTCGAAGATATAGTTTAAAAGTTAACCTGTTGGTGGCTATTTATAACTATGAGTTAGGGATAGATGTAGCAGGTTCTTAAAAGTTGCCAGACATTAATCCAGTGAAGGAGAATTGTAATTAGTCAGGAGAATTTATTCTCAATTTTTATAATTGAGAGAGTTTGTGCTGCTTAAATAAAGAGGTTTTGACAACCCAATTAAAGCATATCTAAAGAGTTTTGAGTTAAAAGTTAAACTTCTGGTTTTCATTCAGTAATTAACTAATTTTTTGGGGAAAATTAGTTAACCGAATCTTATAACACATAATTAATTTGCAAGAGTTCTAATGTGCTGCACTGGATGGCAATTCTGCTGCGCTCCATTGCAGCTGTTGAGCTTTGTTGTTAGATCAACAGCTTAACACGGGTTACTTGTACTATATGCTAAAATCTGAACGCTACGATCTAACTTATCCCTTTTCTCTCAGAGGAGGAGAGTTAGAATAGAGAGAAAATTCCTCAAAACGAGACTTGGTATATGGTTAAGCCAATTAAAGGTTCGCTGCTATGAAATTCCGTCAATTGATACAGGCCACAGAAAATAAATACAATCGGCTACTGGCAAATCTGCTCTCGCTCTATATTATTTACCCGTTTTTAGTATATCTACCCCTGGGAGATTGGCTGATTTTCTTTTTCTTCTCCCTCTCCCTGATCATCGTCGTCTATCAGATCGATCACAGTAAATTGGCTTTAAGATTTAATATCGGTCTGTTTTTAATTGCCCTCCTCCTGCGAGCATTCAGCACGATTATCCCTATTTATAGCGATTTCAACCGTTGGTTCGAGCTATCTAGTACGTTAATTTTTCTAGCTTTTATTGGTTTATGTGTGTACTCGATTTTACTAGAATTAATTCCCACCGAACAAGTCACGTCTGATATTATCAAAGGGGGAATTTGTGTCTATTTTCTCTTAGGATTTTTCTGGGCGGGCGCTTATAATATCATCCAGATTTTCGACCCCGATTCCTTTAGCTCCGCCGCTAAAACCGTCAACCAAGCGGATCTACTTCATTTCAGCTTTACTACCCTGGCCACGGTGGGTTACGGTGATATAGTTCCTGCCAGTAAAGTCGCTAGAGTTCTAGCCAATTTAGAAGGAATGACTGGAGTTCTCTATCCCGCCGTTTTTATCGCTCGTTTAGTCAGTTTACACAATGGTCGTTAACCAAAACAATTGATCGCCTTGGAGGAATATTAGATGATTATGCGTCGCTTTATCCCGATTCTTTCTTTGCTTTTGCCTTGGGTCACTGCTGCGGGAGTCTTGGCGGAAATACCGACTCGGTGCCTGAAAATCCGCCCAAAAACGGCGGAACAGTTGATCGAGCAACTCTGTGCTAATTTAACCAAACAGCGATCGTTCACCGTCAATATGGATGTCACCTATGACGATGTACTCGACTCTGGGGCGAAAGTTCAGTACAGTGCCTATCAAAACATCTGGGTAGAGAAACCCAATCGCCTGCGCTCGGACTACACTGGGGATGAACGAGTTACCCGCTTTTTTTACGATGGTAAAACCTTCACCCTTGCGGATCTGGAACGGGATTTATACGTTACGAAACCGGCACCGAATACTCTAGATGAAGCCTTAGACCAAGTAGAACAAAAGTACGGGATCAGCATTCCCATGTCAAATCTGGCAGCGAACAATCCCTGTGCAGATCTAATGGCCGATGTCAAGCAAATTATTTTTATCGGCAACGACATGGTCAACCGCGAACCGATGTATCACCTGCTGCTGATCGGTAGCGATCGCGACTATCAAATCTGGGTCACGCAGGATGCCACCCCCCTACTGAGGAAAGGGATTATTACCTATAAAACTCTACCCGGTTCGCCCCAGTACACGGCAATATTATCCGATTGGAATTTTAAGCCTAGTACACCCGCCGATACTTTCACTTTCCAACCGGGATCAGAATCGATCCCTATCGAACTTCTACCCGCGAGGGATAATCAATCCCAGCCGTAAAAAAATCAAGGAGTCCGGGCTATGAAAAGATCTTTACGTCAAAACTTATTTGTTCTTGCCGCCCTCCTTTTGGGTACAAGTTTACTGATCACGGATTATGTGGACGCTCGCGGTGGCGGTGGTCGTGGCGGTGGTGGTGGTAGTCGTGGGGGTGGTGGAGCTTCCCCACGGGTTAACCGCAGTAGTGATCTGCAAAACCGAGGGAATTTTAGTAATCGTTCCCAACCCTCTAGAGATTTCAGTAATCGTTCCCAACCCTCTAGAGATTTTTCTGGAAGACAGGGGGAACAGCAAACAAGTCAACAAAACCGTCAAGGGGAACGCACGGAAAGACAAGGGGAAAGACAAACTAATCAACAAACTCGTCAAGGGGAACGCACCGAAAGACAGGGGGAAAGACAAACTAATCAACAAAACCGTCAAGGGGAACGCACCGAAAGAACCGATATCCGTCAAGGGGAACGCACCGAAAGACAGGGGGAACGGCAGCAGCAGGTTGGCGATCGCCAACAGAACCGTCAGAACTTTATTGACGATAATCGCAACGGTTACTGGCGTGGTGGCGGTTGGTACGGTGGCGGTTATTACGTCCCCCCGGGTTGGGGTTGGGTGGGTTTGACCACCGGCTTAGTCATCGGTTCAGCGATCGCTACTCTCCCCCCCTACTACAATACCGTCTATGTGGGTTCTACTTCCTACATTTACTCGGACGGCATCTATCTTCAACCTAGCGGCAGTTCCTACACGGTGGTGGCCCCGCCAATCGGCGCAATTGTCACCTATATCCCAGACGGCTGCACCACAATTACGGCTGACAATACGCTTTATTACAATTGCAGCGGCATTTACTATCGGCCCCTGTTTGAGAATGGTTTCACGGTTTATCAGGTGGTTCGTTTCTAATCGGTTTCTTCTTCATCAATAATTGCCGATCGATCTAATAATAATAAATCTCGCAGGCGATCGGTATCTAATTCGGTTAACCAATTTTCCCCGGCATCTACGGTTTGTTCCGCTAATTGTTTCTTGCTTTCGATCATCTCATTAATGCGTTCCTCTAGGGTTCCCGTACAGATGAATTTATGTACCTGAACATTACGTTTTTGTCCGATGCGGAAAGCGCGATCAGTGGCCTGATTTTCTACGGCCGGATTCCACCAACGATCGATATGAAAAACGTGATTAGCGCGGGTTAAATTTAATCCTGTTCCCCCCGCTTTCAGGGAGAGAATAAAAATCTTTGGTCCCTGGGGATCATTTTGAAAGCGCTCGATCATTTCTACCCGATCTTTCGTTTTGGTAGAACCGGAGAGAAATAATATTTCCTCGGCTAATTTTTTCTGGAGATGGGTTTGTAGGAGTTTTCCCCACTCGGCAAATTGTGTAAAAATTAAAGCTCGATCGCCTTCTGCTATCACTTCCTCTACCATAGCTTCTAAGCGTAATAATTTACCCGATCTTTGACTGGTTTCTAAACTATTTTCTTTCAAAAAATGAGCGGGATGATTACAAATTTGTTTCAGTTGCATTAGCAAGGTTAAAATTAATCCGTGTCTCTGAATTCCTTGAGTTTCTTCAATTTTCTGGAGTGTTTTCTCGACTAATTGTTGATAAAGTTGTCCCTGTTCTTTTGATAAACCACACAGGACATTCATTTCCTGTTTTTCTGGTAAATCTTCAATAATAGTTTTATCGGTTTTTAATCTCCTTAAAATAAAAGGACGGACGAGGGAACGCAAATTATGCAGGGATTCTTGATCGCCGTATTTTTCAATGGGAAGAGCAAAACGACGCTGAAAAAAGGCTTGAGTTCCTAAAAAATTGGGATTGAGAAAATCCAAAATTGACCATAATTCCGTCAGGCGATTTTCTACGGGAGTTCCCGTTAAGGCAATGCGAAATCCTGCGGGTATTTTTCGCACTGCTTGGGATTGTTTAGACGCAGAATTTTTAATATTTTGAGCCTCATCTAAAACTAACCCTTGCCATTGTACTGCTTCTAAAGTGGACAGATCGCGATAGATTAAAGGATAACTGGTAATAACAACCGATTTATTTTTTACCGCTTGAGCAAAAGCTTGACCTTTTAATCTTTTTTCGCCATGATGCACAAAAACCGCCAGGGTGGGAGCGAATTTTCTTAACTCATGTTCCCAGTTATTAACCACGGAAGTGGGAGCAACTACTAACACGGGTTTAACTAACATATCCTCTTCTTTTAATGCTAGTAAAAAAGCGATTAGTTGCGGGGTTTTTCCTAAACCCATATCATCGGCTAAACAAGCACCTAAACCCCACTTTTCTAGGAAAGCTAACCAACTAACTCCCTTGAGTTGATAGGGACGTAATTCCCCCCGAAATTCCCTCGGTGGGTTGATTAATTGAATCCCCTGATTGTTATTTAAATTATCAATTAATTCCTTTAATGCTCCCTCCGCTTGGAAATTGACTACCGGCAGTTTAGCAATTAGATTATTATCTCCTGAACTCAAGCGCAGAGCATCTTCCACCGAGAGATTCAGGGGAGTGATGGTATTATTTAAAATTGCCTGAGCTGCTTTAACATCGCTAGGTTGTAGGATTAACCATTTGCCCCCCACTTCCACCACTGGCGATTTTTTCTCTAATAACTTATCAAAATCTTTTTTTGATATTTCCTGTTCCCCTACCACTAATTTAAGCTGAAAGTTTAATAAACTGGTTAAACTTAATCTTTCTCCTTTTTTGGGAGTTACACTGGCAGCAATCTTAATTCCTAATCTTTGTTCATTACTACCGGCAGTTAACCCCGTTGGTAAAATTACCCCTAATCCCTGATCTTGCAATTGCCAAGCGATCGAGCGAATAAACTGATAAACTTCGATCGAATCAAGAGAACATTCCTCCGGGTGTCTCTGCTCTAAACTAATTCTAATCGGTTCGTACAATCGCGATGCTAATCCCAATCCTTTTAAGAGGATTTCTTGGGGATTATTGACAACTCTTTGATAACTATGATAACTTTCTTTCCCCTCTAACCAAATCAACTTAGCACTAATGAGAAATTCAGGAGCATCTAACGCTTGTAAATAATAGGTGAGTTTCCACGCTGTTCCCAGACTAGGAGGTTGTAAACATAAACAAACACGGTATTGATTCTCGATTAATTGGCGATTATTGCCATTAACTAAACTTTCTTGGATAGGAAACACCCAGTTATTATAAGCATTTTCTAGACGCTGTAAATTCTTGGCTTCTAAAGCAATGTCATGATGATCACCGCTTAAAGATTGTAGCCAGGGTTTTACCATCAATGAGGGGGAAATATTGACACTACTATCTATCTTTTGTCGCAAACGAGCATCGACAATATTTTTTAAGCAATCGAGAATAATTGTTTGGGGTTCGCTATTTTCTTGATAAGCAAGACAAACCGGGGGGATGGTTTGGATAAACTTAGCTAAACGAGTGCGATCGATGGTACTATCCAGCAGGGGATACCAGCAACTTTTACCCTGATTTATTCCTGCTAAAAATTTCCTCCTTGCTAATAAATCTAAACTCCAACGGTGCAAATACAGCCAGAATCGTAGATCATTGCCAATAAATTCGGCCTTAGCTAGGGGTAATTTTTCCCATAACTGTACTATCATCCCCGCAGAAAAAGTTAATCCCGATACCTGCCATGGTTGCCAAGACAAGGATTTAACTGTGGGTTCGAGAATTTGCCCTGACAGCAGCGGTAAAAAATATTTTTTCCTAGGGGGAGAATAACTAGGCAAACTGAGCTTGATTGATTCTGGAGAATACTGGTTAAGCTGAGAGGAAAATTTCTCGATAAATTGGGCTAATGCCCCAGATTCTAGACAAAAAGGATGATTTTCTTGGGTTTCACTTAATTCCTTCCCTTGCCACTGTTCACCCCAAAGAAAAAAAACACTATCCTGCGAACCAATCAGCCAATTACCGTGTAGAGTAGTCATTATAAAATAGGGAAATTCCTCTAAAAAACCTGCTGTTGAAAAGGCAAAAAATCTCGATTTTGTCGCTGATTCTGACGTTAAGAGCCTCTAATCTTCTATTTTAGTTGACAAGGCCTGATTTCTCAAGCAGAATCTAGTTCAGCGATTAGCCCCGATCGCATGGTTATTATCAATAATAATAAATAGAGTTATTTTTAAACTATGTACAAATCGATCGCCCTAACCCTCGTCCTCAGTCTTCCCCTGAACTTGTCCCTAGTGGGTTATGGGGAAGATTTGAACCACCTACAGCAATTATTATCCACCCGAAAATGTCCCCAGTGTGATCTGAGCGGTTCGGGGTTAGTGCAATCGAATCTAACCGGGGCAAAATTAAATGGGGCTAATCTTGTCGGTGCTAATCTTAGTCAAGCTAATTTAAGTGGAGCGGATCTGAGTGGTGCTAATTTAACTGGAGCCTCTCTTTTTGGTGCTAATCTCACTGGAGCGAACTTAAGCGGGGCAATCTTGACGGGTGCGGATTTAAGAGGCGCTTATCTCAACAATGCTAACCTCGACAACACTAAACTAGACACTGCATACGTGCAGGGTGCGGTGGGAATTCCCAGTAGTGCCGGTACCCCTGAGCTATTCTATGGTCTAGGGATGGTGGAAGGAAAACAGGGACGCACCAGCACGGCTATAGAAAATTTTAATAAGGCCTTGACAATTAACCCAGAATATGCTCCAGCTTATCTGGCCCGGTCCATGGCGCACTATCGTCTGGGACAAAATGCTCTAGCGGCCCAGGACGCTCAAATGGCTTCGACTCTCTTTCAACGGCAAGGTAACACCCCCGGTTACGAAGCAGCAGAGAATTTTATTAAAGGCATGGAAATCGCCCTAAAACCGCGAGAACGAGGTGGTGGCAACGCTCAATTAGACCAAATGGTGCAGGGGATTGGTTCTCTGCTCTTACAGTTTGTTTTACCCGCTTTGGGACTGTTTTAGTCCTCGTCCGCTGGCTCTTCTAAATGTTCCGAGACCGCGTAATAAAGGTCAAGGACATGATGATCGGCAAGACGATAAAAGACTCTCCGTCCCTGTTTTTGGTATTTAACTAATCTTAAGGCTCTTAGGGTTCTTAACTGGTGCGATACGGCCGATTCACTCATCCCTAAGTCGTCGGCTAAGTCACAAACACATAATTCTTGTTTGGCTAAAAGCGATAAAATTCTGAGGCGGTTGGCATCCCCCAAAAGGCTGAAAAATTCGGCCATTTTTTGGGCTTTTTCCGGTTCTAATCCCTGCAAGTGCTGGAATTTCGCCTCTTGGTGATGGGATTCCCCACAAACCGGTGCTATTTTCTCTAGGGCCATGTTTTTTCCTGATCGGTTATTAAGGGAAAGTTGAGAAAGGGAGGTATCGATCGAATCTTCAATGCCGATACTTGTCCCCTTCTCCCCAATAACTAAATTTAAACGCAACTACAGCCCTTGTGTCCACAGCCTTTTTCGTTAACGTGACCATCGGCACAAGCTTGGCAACAGTAGTATTGATCGTTTTTTTCGATGGCATCGGCGATCAATACTACACACAAACAGGATTCACAAGCACATTTCATCATGGTGACAGCGATCATGGTTACTACCTCTGAACTTCTTTACTGACTTTAGTATAACATCTGAACAGATGTTCATGGATTGAATAAAGTTAAATTTTTCTAAAACTCAGACGGGAAAGTTGAGGCCGTTATCTCAAGGGTGAGGTGGGAAGTTATCAGTTATTAGTGATCAGTTATCAGATATGAGTTTTTAAGTGTGCAGTATTAAATAGGGTCTGCTGAAAAAGTTTATTGGTGGGGTTAGGAGTCAGTGGCCGGTAGTCGGTAGTCGGTCAGGGAAGTCAGAATAACAGAATGACCTCGCAGGTCTGGAAGCGGAACCCTTCGAAATCGAAGAGCGAAAGTGCCAGGGTTTTGAGTCCCTCGGATCGATTTCTCAACGTTTGTTTATTCCACTTTTTTGGCTAAAAAAGTCCCAAAACCGTTTTCTAGCAAGGCTTCCAGTAATTTTTAGCAAACGCTATATAACTGGACTTCCCCGTTGACAAAAAGCCATAACCTGTGCTGTAGAAGGGATTAAAAGAATTTCCGCCGCCTCGTTACTGGGTACAAATCAGGGAAACTCCCAATAAATCTAA
>VYMC01000115.1_pt1 | contig 20943 bp, 22 predicted proteins | sample 5115301 | NCBI WGS metagenome assembly VYMC01 (sample SAMN12291802, study PRJNA351875) | freshwater metagenome | isolation source: freshwater lake | place: USA: Michigan, Wintergreen Lake | collected 2013-08-08 | reverse complement strand
CTTGCTCTAAAATCTCCACCTTTGATAGTATCATAGAATAATCTCCAGATACTATCACCATCATTTTGGTAATTTTTTGCAGCATTTATACCCCCTTGTGCCGCTATAGAGTGAGCTCTACGTGGGGAGTCATGGAAAGTAAATGCTTCAACTTGATAGCCAAGTTCAGCCATTGTAGCAGATGCTGAAGCACCTGCAAGTCCTGTACCTACTATTAAGACTTTATATTTTCTTTTATTTGCTGGGTTAATCAGCTTCATTTCAAAGCGATGTTTATCCCATTTATCTTGTAATTGCCCTGATGGAATTTTTGCATCTAATACCATTAATTTACTCCTTTCCCAATTAATCCTAACAATACTGATACTGGTATTGAACTAAATAGCAAACCCAATGTGTATGAAGCTAAGTTGCTAATTAATTTTGCCCTTGGTGTCAAAGTCTCTCCATAAAATCCCATTGTTTGGATTAAAGACTGAATACCATGACTCAAATGGAATGACAAACTAAACATTGCAATTACATAAAAAACAACAATTGCAGGTTTATTAAAACCAATTATTGCCATTTTATAAGCATCCATAGCCAACTCTCCACTTGATAGCATTACTTGGAATTTATCTTTGTAAGTAGCAGGGTCAATCACACCTGCGGTAAAATGCAGTATATGAAACACCATAAATGCCAATAATACGAACCCAAGTGCAATCATATTGCGTGATGCAAAAGTAGATTTGATATATCCTGACTTTTTATAGCCAATTGGCTTGGCTTGCTTGTTATACATTGTCAACTTTATTGTTGCATAAGTATGAAGCAATGCACATATTAATAGTACAATTCTTGTCCCCCAAACAACCAAAGGCAGCTTGTGTAATCCGTGAGCATAACTATTAAAAGCATCAGCTCCAAGAAAAATAAGTAGATTTCCTGCAATATGACCGAACAAAAATCCTGTAATGACTAATCCGGTAATCGCAACTACATATTTAGCTAAAATCGTTGAATTAAACATATCTCCTAACTCTTTATTTTCAAAATTAAATAAGACTAAATATGCCCTATTTAGTTTTATTTTCAATCACTTACTCAAGTTACTAAATTTGCTTTTAATAACAAGCTATTAATAATTGTTTCAAAGTACTTTACTCTTGCTTTAGACGAAACAAATAAGTATTTAATTAACGAATTATTATTAATTCCTTAGGAAAGTAATTCAATCTTACTAAATTCGTTATTAATGAAAATATAGTTAAATTGCGTATCTGCAATGGAAAAATTTGATGGAAAGAATTTTCTTAAAATCTAAAATTCACCGAGTTAACCTCTCACAAGCTGACCTCAACTATGAAGGTAGCATAACCATTGATGAAGACTTAATGGATGCCGCTTCTATAGCAGAATATGAGAAAGTTAGTATTGTGAATAACAACAATGGCGAGCGATTTGAAACTTATGTTATCAAAGGGGAACGCGGAAGTGGTATAATAGGATTGAACGGTGCAGCTGCTCGTAAAGGTCAAGTAGGTGATGTCTTAATAATTATCTGCTATGCCATTTTAAATGAAGATGAAATAAAGAATCACAAACCTATAAAAGTGTTTGTTAATTCGAAAAACCAAATTACTGAAGTAATCAACTATTAATATGTCGAAAAAAGCATGTATTATCCTTGCAGCAGGGCAAGGTAAAAGGATGAATAATCCTGAAGTCCCTAAAGTATTAGCTCCACTTAGCAATAAACCGCTCTTATGGTATGTGTTTGAACAAATCAAACCATTTATGTTTGATAAAGTTATTGTTATAACTGGATATAAAAGAAATTCTGTAGATGGGTTCATTCAAGATTATAATCTTACTAATTGTGAAGTAGTACATCAATTGGAGCAATTAGGTACCGGGCATGCTGTAGCACAAGCTAAAGAAAAATTCACAGATGTGGATTGCGATGTATTAATTCTTTGTGGTGATGTGCCTTTACTTCAAAATAGAACTATTGGTGAGGTATTTCATTTTCATTACCAAAATGATTCTGATGTAACTGTTGTGTCTTCTATAACTGAAAATCCTACAGGTTATGGCAGAATAATAAGAGATGAAAATAAAAATTTCATCAAAATTACTGAAGAAAAAGATGCTAGTGATTCTGAAAAAAGCATTAAAGAAGTAAATTCAGGTATCTATGTGGTAAAAAGCAAGCTTCTCTTCTCTGCATTAGAAAAAGTTAGTAACCAAAATAATCAAAACGAATACTATCTTACAGATATTATTGGTATTCTTAAGTCAGAAAGCAAAAAAGTAATGGCTGAGCCATTAGTTAGCTTCGATGAGATACAGGGCATCAATACCGCGGACGATTTAGCAAGAGCTGAAAAATATCTTAAGTATATGTCATAATGATTAAAGGAATTAGCCATATAGGTATTGCAGTCAAAGATTTAGAAGAATCTAAAATTCTTTTTGCTAAAATTTTTGCTATTGATACTTTCCACGAGGAAATAGTTGAAGAGCAGAATGTAGCCGTAGCTTCTTTTAATATAGGTGATGTCAAGCTTGAATTAACAGCTCCTACCAATGAGCAATCGCCAATTCATAAATTTATAGAAAAGAAAGGTGAAGGTATCCATCATATTGCTTTTGATACGAATGAAATCGAAGCTGATTTAAAAAGACTTTCAGAAAATGGTGTAAACTTAATAAATGAAAAACCTACTCTTGGTGCACATGAAATGCTAATTGCTTTTTTGCATCCAAAATCAACTAATGGCGTATTAATGGAGCTATGCCAATCCAAAGGAGAAATAATAAATGCCTAAATTAGTATTAGTTCGTCACGGGCAATCTATATGGAATTTAGAGAACCGATTTACTGGTTGGGTAGATGTTGAGCTAACTCCTCTTGGTATTCAAGAAGCTGAAAACGCAGGCAAAATGTTAGTCGGCTTTAAATTCGATAAGCTATTTACTTCAGTATTAAAACGAGCAATAGATACTTCAAAGATAATATTGAAATTTGTAGGTCAAGAAGATTTAAATTTTGAAAGAAATGAAGCTCTAAACGAACGCCATTACGGTGATTTGCAAGGGTTGAATAAAGATGACATAGGCAAGCAATACGGTCAAGAGCAGCTTCATATTTGGAGACGCAGCTATGATACTCCTCCACCTAATGGAGAGTCATTGAAAGATACCCAAGCTCGTGTAATGCCGTATTATTATGACTCTATTGAACCACTACTTAAAGATGGGAAAGATATTCTGATTGTAGCTCATGGTAATTCTTTACGCTCACTTATGATGAACATTGAGAATATTTCTAAAGATGAGATAATGGAAATTAATATCCCTACTGCTATTCCATTTCTTTATGAATTTGATGATAATTTGAAAATAATAAATAAAAGATATCTGAATGAAAATTAAGCTATTATCACTTTTAATAATATTAAGTGTTTCAATACAAGCTCAATTCCCTGTAAAGGAATATGCTAAAAAAGAAATGAATAGAGCTTTTGATTTCCTTAAAATTCAAAATCAAAAACCATACTATATTGCTTATACAATCACTACAAGCAACAACACTAGAATTGATGCCTCATTTGGGAACATTGCTAATTCTGATGAATCTAAATCAAGAATTTTGGACATTGATTTAAGGGTTGGCGACTATAAATTTGATAATACACATATTATTAGAGGTCAAGCATTTGAGTTTGGCAGCGGGGCTGGATATTCACAATTACCAATAGAAGATGACGAAGCAGCTATTCGTAATGCTATTTGGAAAGCTACCGATGCACAATTCAAATCAGCTATTGAAAGATATGAGAAAGCTCTAACCAATAAGAAAGTAAAAATTCAGGAAGAAGATAATTCCGCAGACTTAAGTAAAGAAAAAAAGACAACCTTTACTGGTAACTTCAATAAACAAACTATTGATATTCAAAAGTATCAAAGAATGTTAGAGAGGTTATCAAACAAATTCAGTAATCATCCTTGGATATATAATTGCAATGTTAGCTTCATAGCTGAAAATAATGAAAAACATTTTATAAATACAGAAGGTAGTGATTTAAGTTGGGGTGAAACTGCTGCAAGAATGTTCGTGATAGCTTCTACTAAAGCTGAAGATGGAATGACTATCCCTCTTTACCTCTCTTATTTCGGATTTACTACTGACAAGCTACCAAAAGAAGATATAATAGCAAAAGATATTGATTTACTTATTAAAAGACTTGATAGCTTGAGAAAAGCTCCTATTATGGAAACATTTACTGGTCCTGCATTACTATCAGGTGAGGCAGCAGGTGTTTTCTTCCATGAGATTTTTGGACATAGAGTGGAAGGTCATAGAGAAAAAGACCCTAATTCAAGCCAAACTTTTAAGAAATCTATTGATAAAAAAATATTTCCTGACTTTCTCTCAGTAATATTTGACCCAACTGCAAAAAACTTAGCAGGTAAAGAGCTTAGCGGTTATTATAAGTTTGATGACGAGGGAATAGAAGGTAAAAAAGTAGTTGCAGTGGATAAAGGTATATTCAAATCATTTTTAATGAATCGTAGCCCAATTGAAGGATTTGAAAATTCAAATGGTCATGGTAGAAAGCAAGCAGGATATAAATCTGTGGCAAGACAGTCTAATTTGATAGTTCAATCTGATGAAAGAATCAGTGTAAGTAATTTAAGAAAAGAATTAATCAAAGAAGCCAAAAAGCAAAATAAAGAATATGGACTCTCATTTGAAGTCGTTCAAGGTGGATTTACCTTTACAAGCCGAACAATTCCTAATGCTTTTAACGTTATGCCTCTTGTTGTTTATAAGATTTTTGTTGATGGAAGACCTGATGAACTTGTTAGAGGTGTTGATTTAATTGGTACCCCACTCTCCACTTTTTTGAATATAACTAAAGTCGGCGATGATTATGGCATATTCAATGGTGTATGTGGTGCAGAATCTGGTGGTGTTCCTGTTTCAGCTTGTTCTCCAAGCTTACTTATATCTACTATCGAAGTACAGAAAAAAAGAAAATCTCAAGCTAAATTACCAATTTTACCTGCTCCTACTTATGGTGGTCAATAATGGTTAGTAACGAGCTAGATACAACCCTTATTTACAAGGAAAGCCAAAAACTATTTCCTCTTTGGCTTTTGTTAGTCTTATCTGGCGGACTTATACCAGTATTTATAATATTAATATCTAGCGAAACCAATATAAATCTAATAACTGGCTATATGCTAATAATGTTGGGCTTACTCTTTGCTGCTTCTACAATAAGATTACGTTTTTCTGTAGATTCAAAAATGATTGTGATTCATTTCTTCCCCTTTCTTTTAAAACCAAAGAAAATTGAGTTGAGCAATATTATAGAGTTAAAAGTAAGAAAATATAGTCCAATTAAAGAATTTGGTGGCTGGGGTGTAAGGTTCAACTTTTTAAATAAAGCGATTTGTTATAATACACCTGGTACAGATTACCTTTTAGATATACTACTTAGTAGCAGTAAAAGAGTTCAAATAAGCACAATAAATAACATAGACTTAGAGAATTTTCTACAATCTAATTTCAAAGATAAATTTAAGCGAACTAATGATTAAACTTAGAATATTACTATTCTTGTCAATATATAGTTTTCTATTCTCACAGAAAATAGAAGATAAAGAAATTATAAAAGCATTGGTTGAAGAATCCAAAAGAAATCTGCGCGATTTGAAAATAGAAAATTTAGAAAGACCTTATTATATTGAATACCAACTTAATTTTTTAAAAAGTTATGATTTATCAGCTACTTTAGGTAGTTTAATTGAAGAAAGTGATAATGAAAATGCTGTTTTAAATACAACAGTTAGAGTTGGTGATTACAAATTAGATAATACCAACTTCTTTGATATAAGTTTGGGTTTCTTTGGAAGTTCTGATGATGAAGAAAGATTTAAAAGAAGAATAATACCATTCCAAATTGATTATTTAGGATTGAAAAGAGAACTATGGCTTGCAACCGATGCAGCATTTAAACAATCTGCTGAGTTGTATTCAAAGAAAATAGCAACATTAAAAAATCGTGAGAATATTGATACCACAGCCGATTGGACTAAAGCACCTTTTGTAAATAAAGCGATAATTAGTTCAAAAGTATTTGAAATAAAAATAAATAAAGAATACTACAAGTCCTTAATTAAAGAAGTATCTGCAATATTTAGAGACTATCCTGAAATCACATCAAGCAAGGTGATATTCGAATTTATTCCAAAAAAAATATTCTTTGTAAATACTGAAGGAATGACGTTTATAAAAGATGAAAGTTATTTTGGTATTGAAATCTCAGCTTTTACTCAAACAGAGCAAGGTGAACCAATTTATGATTTTAAAGCTATCATTTCTCATGATGAAAAATCATTACCTAATTTAGATTCTATTAAGAAAATAGGTAAAGCACTTGCAGAGAATATCAAGCAAAGAGCAGTAGCAAAAAAGCTTGATGAGTCTTACAATGGACCCGTTCTTCTTAGTGCTGAAGCTGCTGCAGAATTATTCGGGCAATTTTTTGCTCCTTATCTTATTGCTCAACGTTCTCAAATGACTGAATCCGGGGTTCAAGAGAATGATAGACTTTCAGCATTTCAAAATAAGATTGGTGGAAGAGTATTACCTGAATTTATTTCTATAATTGATAATCCAAAAATTAATTCTATTGAGTTAGATGGTATTAACTACTCGTTAATTGGCAAATTGCAAAATGATATTGATGATGAAGGTGTCGCAACTAATGAACTAGAAATTGTTAAGAATGGCTATCTTAAAACATTACTTAGCAGTAGAGTTCCCAATAAGAAGATTAAACAATCTAATGGAAGGTTAAGAAGAGGTAGTACACTTTATAGTAATTTAATTATTGATGCAAGTAAAGAGAAATCACTTTCTGACTCTGAATTAAAATCTAAACTAATTGAACTGGCAAAACAAAGAGATTTACCTTATGGAATTATGGTGAAGAAAATAGCTAATATAAATGGTTTGCTTACTGGGATTAGTCCAATTTCGAATGGTTTAGTTAGCTTTCCAAAGTCAGGTACTTATATTCCATTATCACTAATAAAAGTATATACTGATGGCAGAGAAGAAATAGTAAAAAGTGGATTAGGTAGTGGAGTAAATACTTCATTATTTAAAGATGTAATCTTTAGTGGAACTACAAAGTTCGTGCATAATTTCTTAGCACCATCGGTTAGCAGTGGCTTCGGTTCATCAGGAGATCAATTTGTTTCAGCTAGTATAGTAGCACCTTCAATATTAATTGAAGAAGCAGAAATTAAAGTAATAGACAGTGATTTCAAGAAATCATTAATTTTGAAAAACCCAATCAAATAAGAAATGACTGAAGAAAAAAATGGCTTTTATTATATGAAAACTCTATGGCAATATAGAGTTTTCATCATTTTATTTGTAATTATTAGTACAGCCGTATCAGCAGTAGTTGCTTATGGATATTTAAAAAATGAATATCTAGCTACTGCAAGTTTAGTTCCTCCGGCAAACTCTCCTAGCGAGGTAGGTGGAGCTACATCTGCTTTATCAGGTGCTTTAAAAGATATTGGAATTTCTAAGTTATCAGGTAGTTCCGGTGAAGATTATTCGTTTATTGTTCTTTTAGAAAGTAGAACTGTAAAAGATTCAATTATTAGGAAGTATAAGCTTTGGGAGGAATATGATATCCCTAAAGAGAAAATGATAGATTTAAGAGAAGCATTTGATGCACACAAAGAAATCTATTATGAGAAAGATGGCAATTTCATTATTAAAATATGGTCGCAAGATAGACAAAAAGCTGTTGATATAGCAAATGAAATTGGTCTCATTGCAAATGGCTTAGCTATGAGGATCTTCAGAGAAGAAGCTGATTATAACTTAGGATATATGGAATCTAGGATTAAATCTATAGATTCTGCTTTAATTGCTATTTCAGCCGAATTATCTGTTTATTCAAGCAATAAGCTTATGTTCTCTCCTCAAGAACAGGCAAAAGCTGTAAGCACTTCTCTAGCTGAATTTAAAAGTGAAATTATACAGTCCGAAATTATGTACAATATGTATAGAAAGCAATACGGTGAGAATGACCCAAATACTATTAAATATAAATTCCTAATTGATGAAGGCAATAGAAAAGTTAAAGAAATTGAAAATAATCCTGGATTTGCAGGAAATTTTGCTGTAAAAAATGCAAGTGAAGTTGGACTTAAATATACCCGCCTTGCAACTGAATTTGAAACTTATTCCAAAGTAAAAGCAATACTACTACCCACTCTTGAGAAATATAGAATTGACTTGACTAGAAATTTGAAATCACTTTTCGTTGTAGATAAAGCTATAGCATCTGAGAAAAAGGATAGACCTAGAAGAAGTATTTTGTTACTTTCAACCTTTGGAGGTTCTCTAAGTTTTGCAATACTAATAGTAATCATATTAGATGCAATTAATAGCTTTAAAAGAAAACTAAAGCAAGAAAGTTCTGCTATATCTAACTAAGTTGGTGAAGTATTAATATCCTTGGATACATACTATCAGTTATTTATCTACTTATAGTAGTTATTAGCTTATCTACTCAACTTGAAATATTACAAATAATAATACCAACCTTATTAATTGTAGGATACTTTACATACTTCAAGAACAAGTTTATTTGGATTATCTTATATACAATTACTGTTCCCTTTTACTTGTCATCATTAGAAGAGGGAGTTACAGCAATAGAATTAGCTACTAGTGGCTTTTATTTATTTAGTCTTACTTACTGGTTCATTGAAACCTTACTGATAAAAAGAGAAAGAATAATTGAGTCTAAATTAGATTTTCTTTTTCTATATTTCATGATTATAGTCTTCATAATTAATCCAATTATAGCTATAAGTAATGATGTATTGTATTTTGATTGGCTTAGAGAGTACCTTCGTTTATACTTAATTTTATTCTATTTTCCTTTAAAAGCAGTAATCAAAGATGAAAGTACTTTGAAAAAATTTGTTGTAGTATTTATATTATCATCAATTGTATTGTCTGTTTTGCAAGTTGTGAATTATTATCTATATTTCATTACAAATACAGTTTATGCATATCAAATAATAACTTCTGGAAAAGGGAATCAGACTTATATACTTTCAGGATCTATCATAAGCTTTCTATTTGTATTCTACTCAGAAAAATTATGGATAAGAATTCTCGCTCTAATAATTGCTATGGGTAATTTGATTGGACTTATTTCTACATTTTCCCGTACATTTTGGGTTATGTATATAGTTTCTGTAATTTTAATATTCTTTTATTTAAATTTTAAAAATAAATTCAGATTTATAGTATATTTATTTTTTATTACAATAGGCATTTATCTAACATTGAATTTTGTCTTTCAAGATAAATTCAAATTTGTTAAAATGGCATTAACAAAAAGATTCGTATCTACTGGAGATGCTAAAAGAGATGTTTCAGTGAGGTCAAGATACGTTGAATGGGACAATATCTTAAGAATAACATCAAGAAATAGTATTGGAGGTATGGGTTTAAATTATAAACATCAGTTTCAAAATATACTTGAGAGAGCTTCTATTAAGTATCCGTTTATACACAACGGCTACCTTTACTATTATTCAAAGTTAGGTTTACCTTTAGCAATAGTATATTATTTTATATTTTTCGGATTTATATTTATGAATATAAGTAATTTACTAACAGCCAAAACTAAGTTTATGAAGTTTACAACTTTTGGAAACTTTTTAGCTTTGGGAGTAATTATATTCACTAATTTCACATCTACTCAAATACACAGTAAAGATTGCATTTCATTTCTTTCTATCAGCTATGGTATTACTTGTATCATTTATCAAATAAATCGAAAAGAAACTATTAATTTGCACAATGCATCTGTTTGAAAATAATCAATTCGCTAGCTCTGAACGATTCTCCGCATATAGATTACTTATAATACTAATCTCAATTTTGTTTGTGGGTAGGATAGGTCAATTACAAATTCTACGGGGCTCTTTCTATAAAGATGAAAGTGAAGCTCAAGCAATCAAGCAAGTGAGGAAAGAACCATTTCGTGGGAATATGTTTGATAGACATGGCGAACTAATTCTTCATAATGAGCCATCTTTTTCTGTAAATATTACTCCTATTGATTTTAAAGAAGAATCAATACCACTTCTTGCATCTATATTAAATACTGATACAAGCTATATTAAATCCCAAATTAATGCTTATAGAGGGTTCTCACCCTTTATGCCGATAAAAGTATTGCGTGATGTTGATTTTAATATCATTGCGAAGATAGAAGAACTTAGCGATTTCCTTTCTGGTGTCTTTGTAAATGTGGATTCAAAGCGGTTATATGATTATGATGGCACAATGGCTCATCTCTTGGGTTATACTAGAGAAATCTCAAAAGATGAATTGAAAAAGAACTCCTTCTATCAACCAGGTGATATTATTGGTAAAGCTGGATTAGAAAAAGAATACGAACAGTTCCTTCGTGGTAGAGCAGGTATTGACTTTGTTGCAGTCAATAAATACGGACAAAAAGTAAGCTCTTTTGAGAATGATAAACAAAGTATCCCTTCTAATAATGGCTTCGATTTGCATCTAGGCTTAGATAAAAAGCTACAACTTCTCGCTGAGAAAGCTCTTACTGGTAAACGTGGGGCTGTTGTAGCAATAGACCCTCGTAATGGCGAAGTGCTTATTTACGCAGTAAAGCCTGACTATGACCCACGTGAATTCTCAGGAAGAGTTAGCTATGAAGTTTATAAGAGCTTTGCTGAAGATGAAGCAAAGCCATTGCTAAATCGTGGAGTAAGCTCTGCTTATCCTCCTGGCTCTTCGTGGAAGATGCTTGTTGCAATTGCAGCACTTAATGAAGGAGTAATAACAGAGAATACTAAGCTCACCTGCGGTGGTGGATATGCCTATGGTGGCAGGTTTTTCAAGTGTATGCACAATCATGGAAGTGTCAATACTGTAAAAGCAATTCAGGGTTCTTGCAATTCCTTCTTTTATCAAACGGCCTTGAAAGTTGGTTTAAATAAAATAATAGAATATGGTAAACTATTCGGCTTTGGCAGTAGAACTCAAGTAGATATTGCTAACGAGAATTCTGGAAATTTCCCATCTATTGCTCAACTCACAAAATTGTATAAAGGTCAAATACCAAATGGTATAACTCTGAATTATGGTATTGGACAGGGTGAAATATTAGTAACACCTATGCAAATGGCTCAATACGTTGCAACAATTGCTAATAAAGGTACAATTTATAGACCCCACGTTGTTAAGTCTTATTACAATAATATCATTAAGAAGAACGAACCTTTTGACTTTAGCTCGCCTCAAAGAGCAAAGAAGATTACTATCAAACCTGAAGTGTGGGAAGTAATCCAACAAGGTATGTTTGAAGTTGTGAATGTCCCAGGTGGCACAGCTACTCATTGTGCATTACCAGGTTTCGATGTATGCGGTAAGACCTCCACAGCACAGAACCCACACGGTAAAGACCACGGTTGGTTTGTTTGCTTTGCACCTCGTGAAAATCCTACTATTGCATTGGCTGTAATGGTAGAAAACATGGGGTTTGGCGGAGTAGTAGCCGCTCCAATTGCCAAAGAATTATTGACTTCATATTTCAATAAGGATTCTTTAAATGCCAGCTACAGTAGATTAAAGAAATTACCTTCTATTGATACATTAAAAAAAGCTAAAGATACTAATAAGTCTGTCGCGGGTAGATAAATCATGAAATTATTGTTTGAGAAAATAAGTAAACTTAATAATTCCACTTTGTTAGTAATTGTACTTTCATTAACATTAATTCTAGTAGCCTCAAGAGGATTTTATATTTATCACTCAGATTATAAAATTATATCACCAGATGAAATTAATTATTTCAATCTTACTAGATTTTTTAGAGGGGAACTATCTTTTTCAAACTGTAGTGAGCCTTTTACTTATAGACCTATCACTCCTTTATTAGCATCAATATTACCTTTCAATCCTTATTTAAGTATAGCTATAATTCAGACAATAGCATGCTTGCTAAATGTTGTTATTTCTTACTACATTCTTACACATCTAAATAAAGATAGAATTGTCAAATTCTATTCATTACTTGCAGTATTTTTTACATTCCCAGTATTCTATTATACTGCGACTGCACGAGTGGATTCTTTAGGTATAACTTTTATATCTTTAATGACTCTTTGTATCATTCGTAATAAAAGCATTTTATTTTTTTTCCTATTTCCATTAGCCCTATTAACCAAAGAGACTTGCGTTATTATCATTGTATTCTTTTTCTTTTACAAATTCAGTTTCAATGATATTTTAAATCAAAACAATAGAAAGGTGTTTTTTCAAAGTATTCTACTTTTATTACTATTTTTTGGTACTCAAATTATAGTTAGATACTATATGTCAAATTCAAAAGTAGTCGTTTGGCATAGCTCACTTGAAGCACTATACTTCAATTTATCAAGAATAAGATCTTTCACAAGTCAGATTCTTTCAAGTCTTACATTTTTACCTATAATATATCTACTGTTCAAGTACAAAATCAAGTTGAATTTTAAAGATAATAAAATTATATTATCATCAGTTATGTCTTTCATATTTGGTATAGCAACTTATTTATATGCATTTTTATCAGCATATCCTGATGGTAGATTCGTTTGGATAGCATTTCCTTTTATAATGATTTTAATTAGTAATATTTTAGAATCATATTGGGCTACCAAATAAGATAGCCCATATTATTAGTTTTCTCAGTTACTATCTATATGCTTATTTACTTCTTCTAATCCAGCTCCCTCTCTTATTATGCTGAACTCATCAGTAGTCATATCAATTACGGTAGATTCACCAGTAAAACTATATTCATCTAAGCTAACTACTAAGTCTACTAGTTTCACATATTTTTGAATTATCTCGTCCGGCTGTGTATGCTCATCATCATCAGCTTTTGCAGAAATAGAGATTATCGGATGACCTAACTCTTTTATCAGTAATCGTGAAATCTCATTTTCTGGTACTCGAATACCAGCAGTTAATTTCTTTGGGTCTTGAGCAAATTTTGGAACTAACTTTGACGCCGGTAAAATGAAGGTATAAGGTCCAGGTACTAATGCTTTAAGCAGTCTATATGCTGTATTTGATACTTTTGCAAACTCTGATATATTTGAAAGTGAGTCACAAAGAAACGTCATTGATTTCGATTGTGGTAAGTTTCTAATTTGTCTAATTCTTTCAATAGCACCTTTATTAGAAATATCGCAACCTAAAGCAAATCCGGAATCAGTAGGGTAAAGAATTACCCCTCCATTCTTTATTATATCAGCAACTTTACTCAACTTGTTGGTTTCAGGAGTCTTGTGGTGTATTTTTATTGTCTCTGCTGCCATGCCTATCCTTTTTAATAGTTAATAATTTACTAACTCACCTAATTTGACTAACATAAAAGTTCTCAATTTTGGCTTGTAAGTAGCTATTGCAATTTAAGAATTTACTCAATATTGCAAAGAAATAAGTGTTGATTTGTTAGAAATTTCATAAATGAGTTTTTAGAAATCCTGTTATAAATATCTGTAAGGCACCTGTTTTCTTCGATGTCGTGATGTCGTAAAAGCGACATAATTCATTTTTTTTAAATATAGTTCAAACAATGTTAAGTTTAATAATATCAATAGTTTGTGTTTTAACTTCGATGTCACGATGTCGTTTTTTGCGACATATTTTAAATTTTTGTGACTGATTTCAAAGAACAAATATTTCAGGACTAAAGTCCAATTCGGTTTAGTTATCTCTACCCCCCCCCACTAAAGTGGGGGGTTACTAAATCGGATGTCGCAAAATGTGACACTTTTCAAAAAATTGCGACAAGGGAGAATAATTGAAAAGAACGAGAAGTGCATAGTAATTGCAAAGCAAAGATAAGAGGTAGAGGTGATGGAAATAAATGAAAGATTTAGGAAAGAATTTGTGAGGAAATTTTAAGAATGTTTGTTAAATTTAAAAAAATAAACTTGCAGAAACTATGATAAGAAAAAAAATCAAGTATTTGTCTCTTTTTGTATTAATAATTTTGCTTAATTCTTGTGCATGGCATAAGACTAAGAATGTAATTGATTTTAGGAATACAGAAAAATTTTCTTTTGGAATGAAAGAAGAAGTATTCCTAGAAAATATTGGTGCTCCTATATTGAGAGATACAATTAAAGCAAAAGATGGTAAAATTTACACATACATGTTTCATTATATAAATACTTATAAATTTGCTGGGCAATACACTTTGTCATTAACTTTATTCCAAGAAGATAAACTCGTGTTTATGGATGAATTTGAGGAGCTATTAAAATCTGAAAATGAAATTTACAATATAATAGCTGACAAAGCAATAACGCAATATATTAGGGCGAATAAATGAGAATTATTAGTACTTTAATTTTAAGCTTATTACTTTCAAGTTGCTTACCAGAGTTTACTTTCAACTCATTAAATTCTTTACAAAACTTAAAGAAGGGAAAAAGTTTTGATAGTTTAAATACTTTTTTCAAAGATTATGCGATTGATACCAATGGAATAGAAGTAGAGGTAGATAACGCAAAATATTTGATTCTTAATTACCCAATTGCATACGATACATATAGAGCTGAAAATCAATTTGATGTTAGAGAAAGAGATTGGGCAAGGATAAAAGAGCTGACCGCTAGAAGTGCGCAAGACAAAAAAGATGCAAGAGAGGCTGCTAATAATACTCCTAGAAAAGTACAGGTAACAATAACAGAAGATTTTTACTTGATTTTTAAAAACAGAATGCTATTTGACTTTAAATATCCGTTTGAAATGAAAGTTTCTAGTAATAAACTAGAACAAAAGATTTTATTAGCAATAAATTTAGAATTACAAAAGAGGAGAGATGAAGAAAAATCAAAATAATTTTAAGGCATTGATAACTTTTGTTATTTTACCACTAATACTTTTCTCTTCATGTATTTCAACCTTTGTAGAAGAAGAACGTCTTTATGTTAGAAAAGGCCAAAGTTTTGAGAAGGTTTTATCTCATGGAATTAATCCAAAACAAACATTTGAACTTATTGGAGTATCTAAAAAGTATAAGTCAAATATAAAAGTATTTAAAATAAATATGCCAACAGCGAACGTAAGAGATAATTACTTTTATGCATTTAGAAATGATTCACTTATATTTTGGGGATTTCCATATAAATTCTTGAGACATGAGAATGAACAATTAAGAGATATAGCTTCTGAGATGATTGATTCTCTAAAGGCTAATTAATAAGATTAGTAAATTGAAAAATATCATAATATTTATAGTAGCACTTTTCGTATTGCAAGCTTGTAGCTCAATTAAAGGAGTAAAGCTTAGAACAGGCAGAGAAGAAATTAGCTTTACATCATTATCTCTTTTGCAAAAAGGAATGCCAATTGATAGTGTTGAGGATAAAATTTATGGTTATATAGATTTTATTGGTAGTTTCAAGGATAAACGAACTAATAATGAATATGTATATAAAATTTATAGGAAAAATGAATTTACAACAGGATTCTGGATATTTACCAGAAACCATTACAACTTGTATGTGTTATTGTATGAAAATGGCAATTTGATTATGTGGGATGAATTAGATAAGTTCAAACTCAATGATAACCCTGTTATTAAAGAAACAGCTAGAATTATTAGAAAAAATTATTTACAGAAACTATGAAACTTTTAGTAATGTTATTTTTATTATTTTGCTCGATTTTACTCACTACTTGTGGTAGAGCTGCATACCAGAACTATAATTCTTTGTTACAACTTAAAAAAGGTGAAAATATAGATTCATTGTCAAGAACAATGGGATTATTAAATTGGAAATTAGGTATGACAACAAAAAAGTTGTTAAATTTAAAAGCAATAAAGAAGATTATAAATTTATTGCATATGAAGTAGGAACTCATATTAATTTAGTTGATAGCCTAGTAGATAATGGGATGAAAAGTTACCCTGTTAATAAAAATACCTTTAATAAAGAAGCACATACAAATAATTTTGAAAGAAAAAGCGTCGAAGTTATAGTAAGAGAAGATATAATCTTAGTATTTAAAAATGATAAACTTTATAATTGGGGATTCTTATATGAGTTTCTAAATAATCAAGATGAAAAGTTAGTTGCTCTTGGTGAAGCAATGAAGGAAATGCTGTATAATCCATTAAAAGAAAAAGATTAATGATTAGTAAATTTAACATCTTATTTATAGCGTTAACAGCTTTGACTTTATTCTTAAATTCTTGTGGAACTTATATTTATAAAGACCATTTGAACTTAGAAAAGGGAATATCATTAGAAAAATTTAATAACTTGGGTATTAGTTTTGTTAATCAAATAAACTTAAGAAATAATGAAATATTGGGTAAAGATAATTACATTGTATTCATACAATTAAGACAGTCGGTATATAAAAATCAGTATTATCTCTATGCATTTAAAGATAACATATTGATTTTTTGGGGTTACCCTTATACATTTACAAGGCATAATGACCCAGTTATACAAGCTATTGGTGAAGAATGTTCGGATTACATACTAAATAATGAGTACTTATATTAACAATTTCACAGCTCCCCCTTCCATCCTTCCCCAAATAAAACCATTGTTCATACGACTAAAAGCTGAACTTAATTTTGGAGTTTCATTATGAATAAATTTATAAACTTCTTTGGTCTTTTTTGCTTTTTGGTTGTGCTTCTTTCTTGCGACTTAAAAACAAATGCTAAGGATAATAATGACGTTACAACGTTAAAGGATAAAAAAATGGACGAACAATCTGTTTATAGCTTTACTGTAAAAGACATTGACGGTAAAGAAGTAAGTCTTGCAGATTTTAAAGGCAAGGTATTGGTAATTGTAAATACAGCAAGCGAGTGTGGATATACACCTCAATATAAAGGATTGCAAGCACTTTATGACAAATATAAAGCTGATGGGCTTGTAGTGCTTGGCTTCCCTTGCAATCAATTTGGTGGGCAAGAACCAGGTAACTCTAAAGAGATAAAGCAGTTCTGTGATATAAACTACAAAGTTACTTTTCCTTTGTTTGAAAAAATAGAAGTAAATGGAAATAACACTCACCCACTTTACAAATATTTGAAAAATCATGGTAAAGGATTTCTTGGAGATAATATCAAATGGAATTTTACAAAATTCTTAGTAGATAAAAATGGTAAGGTAATTGATAGATATGCCTCAATGACTACTCCTGAAAGTATGGAGAAGGATATACTGAAAGCTTTAGGTAAATAACTTTACGAAGAACCCTCAAAGCTAATTTGAGGGTTTTTTTTGTGTTACTTTGCACACAAACATAATAATTTATTTCTATGTTTGTCTTTGCAGTGAGATAATATGGCAAGTCACAATTACGATACATCGAAACCTTTTAAGAGGTTACTAGGATTACTTTTTCTCTTTAAAAAAGAGATATATTACATCTATGTATATGCTTTTTTTAATGGGCTTATATCTCTATCTCTTCCTCTTGGAACCCAAGCGATTATTACAATTATCCAAACACAGCAGATAACAACTTCTTGGGCTGTACTGATTGGAATAATATGCATTGGTCTTTTAGTATCTGGACTTTTGCAAGTTTTTCAGCTTAGTATAATCGAAGTTATGCAGCAGAAAGTATTTGCAAAGGCATCTTTTGAGCTATCATATAGAATACCACGCTTTAGAATTGATGTACTGAATAAATATTATCCACCAGAGTTAATCAATCGCTTTTTTGATGTATTGACTGTTCAAAAGGGGATACCAAAAGTGGTAATGGAGCTAGCAACGGCACTACTTTCTATAATTTTTGGATTAGTATTGCTCTCATTCTACCATTCATCATTTGTTTTCTTTGGGATTTTATTAGTTTTCTTAGTATTTATGCTATTCTACCTTACTTTTAAGAAAGGTATTCTTACAAGTTTGAAAGAATCAACATATAAGTACGAAGTAGCAGGTTGGTTAGAAGAAATTGCAAGAGCGATGACAACCTTTAAGCTAACAGGTAAAGATGATTTAACTTTAGAAAAGACAGATAATATCGTTGGTCATTATGTAAAAGCAAGGCAATCTCACTTTAAAGTGATAATAAATTTACTCTATAGTGATGTAGCATTTAAAGTATTTATAACTGCATTATTCTTAGTTACAGGTAGCTATTTAGTAGTAGCACAGGAAATAACTATTGGTCAATTTGTTGCATCTGAGATTATAATTATTTCTATTTCCAATTCGATAGATAAAGTTATTAACTCTATGCCAACCATTTACGATACTTTAACTGCAATTGAAAAGCTTGGATACGTAACAGATATAGAATTAGAAAAAGAGCAAGGATTAGACTTTGATAAAATATGTGACAATAAGCCGGTAGATATAGAATTACTTAATCTTAGCTTTGGATTTGAAGGTGCAGAAAAGAAAATATTAAAAGATATTTCACTACATATAAAAGGCGGCGAACGCATTTGTGTGATTGGACCTAATCATAGCGGCAAATCAACCTTATTAAAAGTAATAAGTGGATTTTACGATTCGTATCAAGGGCAAATATTATACAATAACATACCTCTTTCAAATATTGAATTTAATTCGCTCAGAACAAAAATTGGTAATAACTCAATAAATCAGCATATAATCAATTCATCTATGCTTGATAATCTAACTTTAGGAGAGCCGGTAGAAGTTTCTAAAATAATTGATGTAATTAAACAAGTTGGACTTGATAAATTCATTAATACTCTACCGAATGGTTTTCATACTGAGATAACGGCAGAAGGACGCTCACTGCCTCAGTCAGTTAGAAAGAAGATTATATTAGCAAGAAGCTTTATAAAAGAGCCAAAAATTATGCTAATTGATGATTATGAGTTAAACTTTGATGCTATAGAAAATAATAGATTAATTGAATGTATAACACATCATCAAAATAAATGGACTTTAATTGCAAATAGTAGTGATAAGCATTTAGCTTCTAAATGTGATAAAATCATTTACTTAAATGATGGAGTAATAGAGAAAATCTTTACTTATGATGAGCTTGTGGCAGATGATTATTATTCAAAATTTTTAAAGAGCTATGCTTAATATATCTGAACATCATGTAAATAGTGCAAGAATTCTTTCTAAGACTAAGACCTTAGGAACATTCAAACAGTTTGAATATAAAAGGAAATTAGTGATTTTCCTTTGGACTATTTTGGCACTATTTCTTTTGGCTTTATTCCTACCATGGACACAAACGATAGAAACAAAAGGACAGCTATCTACTTTAAACCCTGAACATAGACCTCAGACTATTCATACAACAATCGCAGGAAGGGTTGAAAAGTGGTATATAAAAGAAGGGCAATTGGTAAAAAAAGGTGATACAATAGCTTATATTTCTGAAATAAAAGATGCATATTTTGACCCAGAATTACTAAATAGAACTGGTGAACAGCTTGATGCTAAGACTCAATCTATAGGTGCATATAGTGATAAAGTAGGGGCTTTAGAAAATCAAATTTCTGCTTTAAATGAAAATCTAGGACTAAAGCTAAAGCAACTTCGTAATAAAATTGAGCAATTACAACTTAAGATAGTATCTGACTCAATTGATTTAGAAGCTGCAAATATTAATTTAAAAATAGCTGATGAACAGTACAAAAGGCAGGAAAAACTGTATTCACAAGGTCTTCGAAGTTTGACTGAACTTGAAAATAGAAAGCTAAAGTATCAAGAAACGTATGCAAAGAAAGTATCACAAGAGAATAAACTTAATATAGCTAGAAATGAATTTAAGATAGCTGTTATTGATTTGAATTCAGCAGTGGCAGAAGCAAAAGATAAGATTTCAAAAGCACAATCGGACAAGGCATCGGCAAATTCTGATATGTTTGGTGCAAAGGGCGATGTAGCAAAATTGAAAAATCAATTTTCTACTTATGAGCAACGTAGAAAATTTTATTACATAACCTCACCACAAGATGCTTATATAGTAAAAGCACTCACTAAAGGTGTTGGTGAGACTGTAAAAGAGGGTGAACCAATAGTTAGTATCCAGCCAATAAATGGTGAACTTGCAGTAGAGCTTTATGTAGAAACTTACAATTTACCATTAATTCAAAAAGGTGAAGATGTAAGGGTAATATTTGATGGTTGGCCAGCAATATTTATAAGCGGCTGGCCTAATTTATCTTATGGTACGTTTGTAGGTAAAGTCTTTGCGATAGATAATAATATCTCTGATAATGGGAAGTTTAGAATCTTAGTTTCACCAAAAAAAGGTGATAGACCTTGGCCTAAAATGTTAAGAATAGGTACTGGTACTCTTGGAATTGCACTTTTAAATGATGTACCAGTTTGGTGGGAGATTTGGCGAAATCTAAATGGATTCCCAGCTGGCTTTTACAAAGTTGAAGAAGTCAATAAGCAAATAAAGTCCAACGAAAAGAAAGGTAAAGATGCTAAGTAAGCTATTATCTTACATAATACTTACAATCTCGATTTCTTGTATAGCATTTAGCCAAGACACAACATTACTTTCATACCAAGATTTTCTGCAATTAGTAAAATTCAATCATCCCGTATCAAAACGTATATCGCTTATTAAAGATAGAGCGGCACAATCTCTAAGGGGTGCTCGTGGTAATTTTGACCCACGCCTGGAAGCCGATGCAAATCAAAAATATTATTCAAGTAAAGAATATTTCCTTTTGACGAACTCTACTCTATCAGTTCCAACTTGGTATGGTCTGGACTTTTATGCTGGATTTGAAACATCGCAAGGGACTGTTTTAAATGATACAGATAAATTGCCTGTTAGCGGTTTAGGAAATGTTGGAATAAAGATTCCATTGGGACAAGGTC
>VYMC01000162.1_pt1 | contig 21035 bp, 23 predicted proteins | sample 5115301 | NCBI WGS metagenome assembly VYMC01 (sample SAMN12291802, study PRJNA351875) | freshwater metagenome | isolation source: freshwater lake | place: USA: Michigan, Wintergreen Lake | collected 2013-08-08 | reverse complement strand
CTTCATTGGAAACTAAAATTATGGAGTTAAGTATTGATGATGTCGAAGTATTAGGAGAAGCTTTATTCGATTTCTCTACGGTTGAAGATTTAATCAATTGGTTAAATACTTTAATTACGCTGTAAAATTTTCATGGTGAGGGAGTAATTCAGAGATAACCTTAATCTCGACACCATTATCGAGAAAACGGGTTTCTTCGAGAAACTGGTGGTGATTCGGTGGTAGTGATGGAGACTTAATCCTTTGCTTTGCTGGGTAAGCAACTCACATAAAGTTCATTTTGTCAAGGATTGTTAAGATGCGCTTACCCTGGTAGATATTGCCATAGACCGGACGAGTTGGGGAGCAATAAATATCTTAATGGTGAGTCTAATTTATGATAAGAGAGCCTTCCTAATCCATAAGGAGATATTAGATAAATAAAGGAAGTAGTAATCTCGAAGAAGAGCAAGGTAAAAAAATTAAGGATATGGGAATCAAAAAATATGTCACAAGACCATAATTTTTCTAGGTTTTGTCCTGTCCTCGGTACTCTATGCCCTCATCCGTTGCCGTAAATCCCTCCGCTTGCGCTAATATTTGTAGATTGTGGGCTATGGAGGCGAAGGAATCGGCAGGATATTCGATCAAAGTGGCGGAATCGAGAAAAGTTTCCACTCCCACGGGACAACCCAAATAATCAGCCACCGCTTTTGGAGTAGTAGAACCAAGGAGAATAGTTCCCGATTGTCTCACAGAAGATAGCTTTTCCCAGGGTTCATCGATCATTAAGGATAAATGGGTGGGAGCAAAAAGATTCGATAATTCGATCGCTTTCTCCAATGATTCCACCACCACGATTAAACCATAATGAGCGATCGCTTTTTCCGTTAACAATCTCTGGGGATGTACCTGTAACTGTTTTTGTACTTCTTCCTGTACTATTAAAGCCAAAGCCTTATCCGTCGTCAATAAAATCGCAGCCGCTAGGGAATACTGTTCCGCTTGCGCTAATAGATCCAGGGCCAACTGTCTGGGATTAGCTTGATTATCAGCAATAATAACTAAATCAGAAGTAATAGAGAGATAATCGATTTTTACATGGTCAGAGACCAGTTTTTTAGCCAAATTAGTATAAAAATCACCTATTCCGGCAATCATCTCCACAGGAGCGATCGTTTTTGTGCCGTAGGCTAAAGCGGCGATCGCCTGTGGTCCAGCCACCCGATAAATCTCACTAATACCCACCGATTGGGCTGCCACTAAAATCGCCGGATGGATGCGTAAATCCTCATCGGCGGGGCATACCATGACAATCCGTTTAACCCCCGCTATGTTGGCAGGAATCGCCTGTTGGAGCAATAAACTGAGATAGGCTCGTTTACCATCGGGAACGACAATTCCCACACTGTTAATCGGTTGATAACGTTTCCCTCGAACCGTACCATCCTCAGGAAACTGCACCCAAGCTTTGGGAAGACGCTGACGATGAAAAGCCTCCATTTTTGCACAGGCAACAGCGATCGCATTTAACAAATCCTGGGACACCTGTTGATAAGCAGCATCAAGTTCCGAGCCACTCACCTTAAGTTGTTGTAGATTAAGGGACTGTTGGTAGAATTTTTCCGTGTAATCCACCAACGAGCGATCGCCAGTAAGTCGCACCTGATCGACAATCTCTCGGACAAGCGATTCTTTTTCCCGAATTTCTGGATCGTCGAACCGTTCCCGAATTCGTCTCAGTTCCGTTCTGGCTGACCATGGCTCTGTGATAATTCGCAACATCGAGCTATTATCCTCTAGGGGCGAAACGAGATTAAAAGGTTTTCACTTCTCACACTCTAGCTTATCGCTTTCAATCTTGACCGGGGAGGGAGGCGAAGTCGGTTAATTTAGCCGTCGGTCGTCGGTCGTCAGAAGATTAGTTTTATTTATTCTCCCCACACCCCACTTCCCCAACCCGATTTCCCCAAGGTAACAAAACCAGATATTCTACTAAATAGTCGCCTATCACACCAGCCTGATCTCGTGGTCGTCCAATGCAGTTTGCCAAGATATTAATCGCCAATCGCGGGGAAATCGCCTTAAGAATCCTTCATAGTTGCGAAGAATTGGGCATTAGAACCGTTGCCGTCCACTCTACCATCGATCGCCATGCCCTTCATGTTCAATTGGCCGATGAGAGTGTTTGTATTGGTCCGCCTCCGAGCAGCAAAAGTTACCTAAATATCCCTAATATCATCTCGGCTGCCCTAACACGCAACGCCACGGCCATCCATCCCGGTTACGGTTTTTTGGCAGAAAACGCCCGCTTTGCCGAAATTTGTGCCGATCATCAGTTAACTTTTATCGGTCCGTCTCCCAGCGCTATTCTGGCGATGGGCGATAAATCTACCGCTAAAAAAACCATGCAGAGAGCGGGAGTTGCCACTATCCCCGGCAGTGGTGGTTTAATTACCTCAGAAGCGGAAGCAAAGCGTATCGCTGATGACATCGGTTATCCTGTCCTGATTAAGGCCACTGCTGGGGGTGGAGGGCGTGGGATGCGTCTTGTCAATAGTGCAGATGAACTAGGTGATATGTTAAAAGCCGCCCAAGGGGAAGCAGAAGCGGCTTTTGGCAATTCGGGAGTATATCTAGAAAAATTTATCGAATGTCCCCGACACATCGAGTTTCAGATTTTGGCCGATAGTCACGGTAACGTAATCCATTTAGGAGAAAGAGACTGTTCGATTCAGCGACGACACCAAAAACTGCTAGAAGAGGCACCTAGCCCCTTCTTAACGCCCCATTTACGCTCAAAAATGGGTAATGCCGCCGTTAAAGCCGCTAAATCGATTAATTACGTCGGGGTGGGAACCGTGGAATTTTTAGTCGATAAACTCGGTAATTTTTACTTCATGGAAATGAACACCCGTATTCAGGTGGAACACCCGGTCACGGAGATGATCACGGGGATGGACCTGATCCGAGAACAAATTCGGGTGGCACAGGGCGAAAAACTGCAAATTAAGCAAGAGCAGGTGATATTTAGAGGGCATTCGATCGAGTGTCGCATTAATGCCGAGGATCCCGATCACAATTTTCGTCCTCACCCTGGCAAAATTAGTGGTTATCTGCCCCCCGGCGGTCCTGGTGTCCGCATGGATTCCCACGTTTACACCGATTACGAAATCCCCCCCTATTACGATTCCCTAATTGGGAAATTAATTGTCTGGGGAGAAAATCGCGAAACTGCGATTAAACGCATGAAACGGGCCCTGCGGGAATGTGCAATCACGGGAGTACCGACGACTATTGATTTCCATCGTAAAATACTGGAAACTCCCGCCTTTTTAGCTGGAGATGTTTATACTAATTTCATCCAGGAACATCTCTTGCCCTAGGGCGTTACCATGAATTTTAGACGAGAGTAGGTTGGGGATAATAATGACAGTAGAAGTTAAATTTAACTCGTTTCAACTGAGCGATGAACAGTTTTTTCAACTGTGTCAGGATAACCGAGATTTACGTTTGGAACGCAGCGCAAAAGGAGATTTAATTATTATGCCACCGACTGGAGGAAAAACGGGCAATAGTAACGGTAGAATCACCCAAAAATTATTTAATTGGTCAGATAATAATGGTACGGGTATCGCTTTTGATTCTTCTGGAGGATTTAAACTACCGAATGGGGCTGATCGCTCTCCCGATGCTGCTTGGATACCTTTAGAAAAATGGCAAGCTAGATAATGGGACTCGTTTGGGTTGGTTAATCAATAGAAAAACTAGAGAAGTAGAAATTTATCGTCAAGGACAGGCAGTAGAAATTTTAACTAATCCAGAGAGTTTATCGGGGGAGAATATTTTATCTCAGTTTGTCTTAGAACTTGATAATATTTGGTAATTCTATAATCCTATAAAAAAAAGAGAATCTATGATGACAGTAGTAGAAATTAAATTTGAATCTTGGCAACTCAGCGATGAACAGTTCTTTCAACTTTGTCAGGATAACCGAGATTTACGTTTGGAACGCAGTGCAAAAGGAGATTTAATTATTATGCCACCGACTGGAGGAGAAACTGGTAATTCTAACGCTGGAATTACTGCCCAATTATGGTTATGGAATAACCTACATAAATTAGGTGTAGTTTTTGATTCCTCCACGGGGTTTAAACTACCGAATGGGGCTGATCGCTCTCCCGATGCTGCTTGGATACCTTTAGAAAAATGGCAAGCTTTAGATAATGGGACTCGTTTGGGTTGGTTAATCAATAGAAAAACTAGAGAAGTAGAAATTTATCGTCAAGGACAGGCAGTAGAAATTTTAACTAATCCAGAGAGTTTATCGGGGGAAAGTATTCTGTCAGAATTTAGTTTAAATCTTACTTTGATTTGGTAAGCCAATTTAATTTAGTGGGTGATTCGGAAGTAGTGATTGCCGTTTAATTAACGCTTTACTTTGTTGAGCATTGTCTTTATCGATAAAATACCAAAATTGAGTTTTAAGGAAGATAGTCAGAATCAAGGATTTCTGCAAGGGTGAATGGTGATTCAATTGGGAATAAATCAGCAGAGAGAAGATACTTTCTGACAGTATCTTCTCTGGCTGCATAGTAACAATCTATCCAGATTTCAGGAATCAATCTTCTCAGACTTGGACTCTCTTTTAATAAGCGTTGAACTTGTCGGCGTTGTTCAACAATTGAGCTGCGCCATCCTTGAGCATTTGCTTCCTTTTCAGTTAGCCAGTAAGTCAATTTAAGCAAATGTTCAGCAATGACGGTTAAGCGACTTTCTAGTTCTCGTTTTTCACTCCTGCCCATTGTTTCAATTTCTTCGATCAAATTTTCTAAGTCTAATTTTTCAAAACGATGTTCTTTGAGTAAATTAGCGGTTTCTTGTAACCATCGGTAGAAATCTTCTTGATAAAGACTTTTACCTGAGGAGACTAAAGACTTTTCGATGCTCATTTGATGATGACCTAGAAAAAAGAATTCTTAGATAATTTAAAAGCGACTCCCTGATCTCGAGAAGATTGGCAGAATATCGCAGGATGACCCCTTAAAACATCAGAGCTTTAAATTTAAGCTAAAATTAGGTAAAACATCTTCACCCGATAAATCAGCGGGATTTTCTAATATTTCTACCTCCTTTCCTTGACGATAAATTTCAACTTGCCGATTCTGGGGATCGATTAACCAGCCTAACCTTGCGCCATTTTCCCTATACTCAAGCAGTTTTTTCTGTAATTTGTCAAGACTATCAGATTCAGAGCGCAATTCCACCACAAAATCGGGACAGAGGGGAATAAATCCCTTTTTCTGCTTAGGGGTTAAAGATTCCCAGCGTTCTCGACTCACCCAAGATAGATCAGGAGAACGAATCGCCCCATTTGGTAGTATAAATCCGGTGGAAGAGTCAAACCCGACTCCTAAAGCTTCGTTTTCTTCGCACCAGCGACCCAGTTGAGTCGTTAAGCTAAAATTACGCTGTCCTGATTCGCCACCTGTCGGGGGATTCACGATTAATTCTCCTTGGGCTGTACGTTCTAATTTTAAGTCACGGTTGACCGCAGCAAGGGCTTCAAACTGTTCAAGGGTGATAGAGAGAGCGATCGCCCTAGGAATTTCTAAGGAGAGGGTTTCGGGTGAGGTGGTAACTGCTAACATAGTCCTTTGATCAGGTGGAACTCACATATACTATTAAAGATTATTTGTCAAGTTTCTGCACAGAATTCTTTAGCTTGCGCTGAACAAATTCCCGATTTTTTTGGGAAACTTCCACCTCGATCGGGCGGTTTTACTAAATAATAGGTTACAATAGCCAATAATTAACTAAATTTACCTAAAAACTATCGATCGTGTTCTACGCTATTGATTTCGGAACCAGTAATACCGTCATTGCTCGTTGGAATGGGGCGACAAATAGGGCCGAAACCGTGAAATTATCGGAGTTATCCCAACAAATAGCCGACAATCCCCCCCTAATTCCCAGTTTACTCTATATTAAATCAGCCAATCCTCTGCAAGTAATTGTCGGTCAAGCAGTGCGCGATTGGGGTTTAGATATCGATCGAGATCCGCGTTTTTTTCGTCGCTTTAAACGAGGGATCGGGGCAAAAATTCAAGGATTTTTACCAGAATTAGAAGAAACTATCCTCAGTTTCGAGGGGGTTGGCCAATGGTTTCTTGATAGCATCATCGACAACTTAAAAAATACCACCCTGGAAACCCCCCAATCTCTAGTTTTAACCGTCCCCGTCGATAGTTTTGAAAGTTACCGCAATTGGTTAAGTAATGTTTGTCAGGGATGGGAAATCGAACAAATTCGACTAATTGATGAACCCACGGCCGCCGCTTTAGGTTATGGAAGCACGGGTGATCAAGTGATTTTAGTGGTAGATTTTGGTGGTGGCACCCTTGATCTTTCTTTGGTACAATTAGATTTAGATAATCCTCAAAAAAATCAAGGTTTTATTCTCAAGTGGGGAGAAAAACTTTTAGGCAATAATTCCGCCCAAAAAACTAAACTAGCGAGGGTTTTAGCCAAGGCGGGGATAAATTTAGGGGGGTCAGATATTGACGATTGGATTGTCGATTATTTTGCCCAAAAGCAATCCTTAGCCAAAACTTCCCTAACTACTCGTCTAGCAGAAAGATTAAAAATTAAACTTTCTTCCCAATTGACCGCCGAGGAGGTATATTTTGATGAGGAAAATTTCGAGAGTTACGAGTTAAGTTTAGACCGAAAACAATTGAGCGATATTCTCCAACAACAAAACTTTTTTAATCAATTAGATGACTTAATGACGGGAGTTTTGCAACAGGGAAGACGCAATGGAATTGAAGTTAGCGATATCGATGGGGTGTTATTAGTTGGGGGAACTGTACAAATTCCGGCGGTAAAAGATTGGGTGCGACAGTATTTTGATAGTAGTAAAATTAAAGAGGATCGACCCTTTGAAGCGATCGCTTTGGGAGCGTTACAATTAGCGCAAGGTTATCAAGTCAAAGATTTCCTCTATCATAGCTACGGGATTCGTTACTGGAATCGTCGCAAAAATGCCCATGCTTGGCATCCGATTATTAACTCTGGACAACCCTATCCTATGGAAAAACCCGTGGAATTAGTCCTAGGTGCTTCCGTGGACAATCAACCTAGCATTGAGTTAATTATCGGTGAATTAGGCCTAGAAATGGGGGCAATGGAGGTCTATTTTGATGGCGATAAATTAATTACTCGTTCCCTGAGTAATGGAGAAACTAGCGTCCAATCCTTAAATGATCGCGAGGGATCCCGATCGATCGCTAAACTCGCTCCTTTAGGTTTGCAAGGTAAAGATCGCATTAAAGTGCAGTTCTGGATTGATGATCAGTGTTTTCTGCGGATTAATGTGAAAGATTTACTCAGTCAAGAATTGTTACTAAATAATCAAATCGTCACCAAATTAAGCTAGACTTGGCCTCACCTAAAAATCAAGTGCAGACTCATGGTAAGTTTGCACTGATATTATCGCAATATTCTGTTTTACCGGTGGCTTTACCGACTGTGATCGCGCACGGGGATCGGAATTAGTTCGGGTTCGGGTTCGGGTTCCGGACCAAAAACACTCTCGACCAGTTTGCGCGCCCATTCTCTCAATTTTTCTATCACTTCATCTAAATAGTCCATTGACCAAATGGCTCCTTTGAGATACTAGCTATGAGTTTTCGTCGATTGATCCCCGCAACAGCCACGCAAAAGCTTGATTCTAGAGAATTTTAACTAATTTTTATCGTTTGGCTGTTCAATCTGACGAACGGGGGAATCTATATCTTGTACTTACATTAAGCTTAACATAACTTTTTAGTCTGAGTATATATTCTTGGCAACTCTTTTTTAAGATATTGTTAATAAATCCCGTCGTAGGCGATCAAGGGCGGTATAAGCACTAATCTGGCGAATAGTCGAGCGAGATCGATTTTCTCCGAAACGATGCTCAGATACAGTCACTTTTCCCTCAGGACTGGCTAAACCGATATAAACTAAGCCTACGGGTTTTGTCTCGCTGCCTCCTCCCGGTCCAGCAATACCCGTGATACTGATCCCCCAATCCGTAGCGAGGCGTTTTTGCACTCCTAGGGCCATCTGTTGGGCGACAATGGCACTTACAGCCCCGACATTATTTAAATCCCGCTCATTTACGTCTAAAAGGGCAACTTTTACCCGATTATCGTAGGAAATAACCCCACCCCAAAAATAATCGGAACTGCCGGTGATTTGGGTGATAATTTCCCCTAATCCCCCTCCGGTACAGGATTCTGCCACACTCAAAGTTTGTTTTTGTCGCCGCAAAAGTTCCCCCACCACTGCGGGTAAAGTATCATCATCAGAGCCAAAATAATCTAATCCGGCGATTTCCTTAATTTCCGTCGCTACTGGTTCAATTACCTGCAAAGCAGCCTCTAAAGAAGGTGCTTTCGTTGCAATTCGCAAACGCACTTCGCCTAAACCAGCATAGGGGGCAACGGTGGGATTAGTGAGAGCGAATAAATGGGCTACTTTTTCCGCTAAAGCTGACTCACCAATACCGCGAAATTTGAGAGAACGACTATATATCCTCTCTTTGCCCCATCCTTGACTTTTTAGGTAGGGAATCGCCGTTTCTACCCACATTATCTTCATTTCTGAGGGTACTCCGGGGAAAGTAAGAATAGTTACGTTAGTCTGTGGTTGCCAGATCATGCCGGGGGCGGTTCCCGTCAGATTTGGCAAAAAATCAGCTCCCACGGGTATTAAAGCCTGTTTACTGTTATTAGGGGGCATTTCTCTCCCTAAACTCGTAAATTTAGCCTCGATTTCTGCTAAAATCTCCTTATCTTCTCTAAGGGGCGTTTGAAAAAAATCGGCGATTGTTTCTGTGGTTAAATCGTCGGGAGTCGGTCCAAGTCCACCGGTAAAAATTAAAATTGAAGAACGTTCTTGGGCAATTGCGATCGCTTTTTTCAGTCTTTCCACATTATCCCCCACCACCGTTTGATAATAATGGGGAATGCCCAATTTTGCCAATTCTAGGGCTAAATATTGGGCGTTAGTATTAACTATATCCCCTAATAATAATTCCGTTCCTACACAAATAATTTCAGCGGTCATAATTTTTGACAATTAGCTTAAATTTTCAATTTTGATCATCAACTGATCTCCTGTCACCATAGTGCGATCAGGTTTCAGTAACGATGGTGCTGGAAGTTAACCCTACCAGTGCGCTCCAGTATTATACCGGTAAGCTATCAAGAATCAAAGTCTTGTATATTAAATGCCACTTTGTTGCTGAACAGCCCATATCTGATTACACGACAATAAAATCACTACCTATTAGCAAACGTAAAATCAGCGTATTATTCCCTTACATAACAATAATTGATCATAATCAAGCATAACAAAGTATTGCCGAGCATCACCTCTTCCTTACTGCCATCACAAACCACACCAAAATCATCTAAAATTAAAATGTCCACTAAATAATAAAATTCTATGACTCGCTGGTTTAATATTGCCGGTCCCTGTAAAGACGATATCCACTATATGCTCTCTCCCACAGTGCGATTACCAGATTTAGAGGAGCTAATTCAACAGCATAGTTACTTTGTCCTACACGCACCACGACAAACAGGGAAAACCACCGCTATGTTATCCCTAGCAAAACAACTTACTGCTACAGGAAATTATGCCGCAGTCATGGTATCAGTGGAAGTAGGAAGTGCATTTAATCATGATCCTACTGCCGCCGAATTAGCAATTTTAGGAACTTGGTATAATACAATAAATATCCGCTTACCTAAAGAATTACAACCAGCTGCTAAACAATCGCAACAGGAACAACCGGGAAGTAGAATCAAGGCTTTTTTATCAGATTGGGCAACATCCTTAAACCGCCCTTTAGTATTATTTATAGATGAAATTGACTCTTTACAAGACCAAACATTAATATCAGTTTTACGACAGTTAAGAGATGGTTTTCCTAACCGTCCTGAAAATTTTCCCTCATCAGTAGGATTAATTGGTTTGCGAGATGTGCGAGATTATAAAGTAGCATCGGGAGGTAGTGATAGATTAAATACATCTAGTCCTTTTAATATAAAAGTTGCTTCTCTGACTATGGGAAATTTTAATCTCGAAGAAGTGGGAGAATTATATCAACAACATACAGCAGCAACAGGACAAATTTTCACATCAGAAGCAATAGAAACAGCTTATGATTTAACTCAAGGACAACCCTGGTTAGTCAACGCGTTAGCTAAAGAAATTGTAGAAAAAATGGTAAAAGATAGAAGTATTGCTATTACTAAAGAACATATTTTAACAGCGAAAGAAATATTAATTGCCCGTCAAGATACTCATTTAGATAGTTTAGCGGAACGATTAAGAGAACCAAGAATAAAGGCAATTATTGAACCGATGTTAGCAGGTTTAGAATTAGGAGATATACCTAATGATGATATTCAATTTGTGATAGATTTAGGATTATGTAAAATGCACCCTTATGGAGGATTAACGATTGCTAATCCCATTTATCGAGAAGTGTTACCCAGGGCGTTAACTGTGACACCAATGGCATCTTTACCGATAATTGCACCCACTTGGTTAAATTCAGAAGGTGAATTAAATATTGATGCTTTATTAACAGCATTTCTCAAATTTTGGCGACAACAGGTCGAACCATTATTAGGTAGCACTGGTTATTATGAAATTGCCCCACATATAGTATTAATGGCTTTTTTACATCGTGTGGTTAATGGTGGGGGAGTTTTAGAAAGGGAATATGCAATTGGTAGCGATAGAATGGATTTATGTTTGCAGTATAAAGATATAATTTTAGGAATTGAATTGAAAGTATGGCGGGATAAAAAACGCGATCCGCAAGCTGATGGAATTGAACAATTAGAATCTTATTTAGGACGTTTGGGTTTAGATTTTGGTTGGTTATTTATCTTTGATAGGCGTAAAAATGCTTTACCTATGGAAGAAAGGTTATCAACTGAGGTAGTGGTGACGGAAAATCAATATAGAATTACTGTGATTAGAGCTTGAGTGTTTTAAATGAAGTATTTTTGGAAACAATGCTTTTTTCAAAGATATTTAACGGTGAATTTATAAGGTACGTTACATTTCATTAACGCACCCTACAGAATTGGCTGCTTAATTTTTATTTCAGCTATTCATGAACTTTACTTCTATGGGCGATAAAAATTATCGTTACCAGTTTTAAATCATCATTAGTTTCATAAATAACTCTATACTCACCTACTCGATTATGCTACCTAGTGCCTTCCACATCGCACTGGGAGCATCTCATTTATGCAAGTAAGTAATTATACTTGTCTCTAAAACTGGTTTCTAGCAAGGCTTTCAAAATAGCTTGACATAAAACCTGATTTAGGGGTTACAAAGGTGAGATGCTCCCGTTTCTGTTCCATATAGTTCATAGTGTTCAGGTACAATAAAACCTGAAATACCTCTACCAAGATTTATTCCTAACCACGCCTTGTTTTCTTTAATAAGCTTGAAAATTTCTTTATAGGTTATTGCATTAATATTTCCAATTATCAAAAACTTTTTATCGTATTTAACCAATTGAGCTACATACTCTCTGAATAATGAAAATGGGGGATTAGTAACAACAATATCGGACTGCTTTAATAGTTCAATGCTTTCCGAACTACGAAAATCACCATCTCCATTAAAGTAAACTAGGTCAGTTGACGTTGGTTTGTTTTTTTCGCCTTCTGTACCTGTATATTCAAAGAAAAACCCTTTTTCATCTTCTTCTGTATTAAATAAATTTTTTACTTGCTCTCTATAACAAGATGTTATTATTTTTTTAAGACCTAATTCATTGAAATTTGAGGTAAAATAATTAAAAAAGTTACTAATTCGGGGGTCATCGCAATTGCAATAAACTACTTGATTTTCAAAATGACTTTTATAATGCTGTAATTCGCTTTCTATATCTGAAAGCTGTGTATAAAACTCGTCACTTTTTGATTTTTTAGCTTTTTGTAATAATTCGTTTGTTGCATTTCTTGCCATTTTCAACCTATTTTGATTTAATAAATCTTTGTTTTAGTTATTTACTTTTGGTTATCTGATTAAATATCTCACTGCCTAATACTTTAAGAGAGGTTTTAGAAATTTCAAGCATAATGTCAAACATTTTTTTGACATCCCATTTTTCGCCATTTCCTTGTGTGTATATAGAAGTTGCTTGAAGCATAATTGTTTTATCTTTATGCTTGACAAACTTATTTTTACACAAATTGGTATTAATGGGCATTCCATAATTTGCAGAAGTTAACCTATCTAATCTATTTAGCGTTCCTGAATTGTATTCAAGCGTTACAACCCTTCCATCGGGTCTTTTAATTGAAATAGTTTCTGTTAAAAAATTTGAGCCTTCCAGAAATAATACATAGGGAAAATGAGATTCAGATAACATCAAATTAGCGATTTCAGATATGTTTTTATGGGATCTTTCTATCGCATTACCAGCAGCCATCAAATCTTGATCATTTTTTGCTCCTACCAGTTTTCCTGCTTTGATGTTTTCAATGTCTTTCCCCTGATGTTTAGCTTCCGAAACTAAAACGATTCTCCAATTACCGTTATCATCTTTTACTTCTATTATTCCACCATCGGGTATAATACTTGAATTTGATACAAAAAGTGTTTGTCCTAGTTCCGGGTCAATTTTTTTTCTTCTTTTTTTATGCTCGTTTTGTATTGAAAAGATAATTGAGGAAACTCCTTTTCAAGCTGTTCAATTACAAAAAGTGAAATTTTTCCAACAGTTATGTCGTGTGATTTTGCTTCATCTCCAAATATACCAACCACACCTTTAGACTCTTTATGTTGATTCGTTAATCTTTTTGATTGATTCTTTTTAGTAATATTGTGCCTTTTCTTTGCTTAAATCTGCCACTTTCTGCTACAGATAATGTATCTATAACTAAAAATTATACGCCAACTTTCTGTATAACACTCTCCAGAATAACGATATAGGTCAACTTTCGGCATATCACTCCATTTAGGCGCAATCGCCGGAACTTTTCTCTATATCACGCCCAAAAGCGTGTTAGCCAGATTAGTCCACATCGCACTTTAACCCACAGTTTCAATCAATGTGCATGGTGCGTTCCCCAAAATCGAGCGCTGGAGCACTAGGAGCCACATTAGGGAGCGCACCCTACGGCGATAGGGATTTGCTGAAACCGAGCTCAATACATATTGCTTTCTCTATTTCTTCCCAATAAACGTCTTCTAAAACACCCTGTTTATTCTTAATTCTTTGAGAATCTACAGCCCTCATTTGACTTAAGTTGATGTGTCGATCTCCGTCTAGTCCATTCTGCACTGTCGGGGTAATATTGACAACAAAAGGATAAGTCCTTTTCCCGGGCAACAATGGAGCAACTACTGTCGTTGTTCCATTTTGATTGCCAATATCGTTTTGTAAAATCAGGCAAGGACGTTCTTTATCGGTTTCATAACCAACAACGGGTTTCAGATCGATCCACCAGATCTCTCCTCGCTTATAGGTTAGTCTTCCATTAGGCATTTAGACCGTCGCCCACTGCAATATCCCAGACAGAGATTTCTGCTTGCATCTCTGGATCATTGGCCTGATCTTTATAAGCGTCTTCTAGCTCTTTCATAAAAACCCTTCTTTTCTCTTGCCAGAGAACGTCATTTATAAAGCTGCTACGATTGCTTGCTAGTCGATCTACAAATTCCAAAACTTCGTCATCTAAGGTTATGCTAACTTTCTTACTCATTGCCATAAACTGTTTACGACAGCTTGGTAGGATTAGATCATCATACTAACTAATCCTACATTAATTGTCAATGCCTGCCTCCGATCTGTAAGTAGATTGAATGCCTAACGACATCTAGGAGTGCTATCCAGTGTCTTCGCTATCGCACTTAAACCCACAGCTTCAATCAATGTGCATGGTGCGTTTCCAAAAATCCATCGCTGGAGCAGTAGGGGCCACCTTAGGGAACGCACCCTACAAGATTGCGATCGCATTTGTCAGTCCGCTCCAAGCGAGTCTTAGCTATCGTGTCAGCGTGGATGTATGTATTGAAGTAATGAGGTTCTTCCTTGAATGAATAATACTCTTACTTGCATGACCGTGCCATTACAGTCCTCAAGCTCAAAAGGCTCATCAACAATGAATGTTCCAGGTTGTTGAACACCACCATTAATTGCAATATTGTCCGCATAGAGATAAGTCCGATTAATGGTATCTAAAATTGGGTTTAGTCGCCCTTCAAGTCCAGGAATGTAGCAAGTGCTTTGACAAATTACCGAACCAGTATTTTCTGATTCCAATAAAGTAACTTTTAAGTCATCGCTCGAATCCCAAGAATGAATCAAGGTACCAAGATACTGAGGGTGAGCTACTAGCAAGCGGTATAACCGTCTAGTAGGGATTTCGAACACGGCTTTGCCGTCAGAAGATGTCACGGCGCTTTTTGTAGTACTGTTATCTGCGATTGCCATTAAAGATGCGTGTTCAATCGGCAAACCTTCAGTTGAAACTACCTCTATCTGTGCACATATCAGATTGATTCGTAGACTCTTATCTACTGAAAAAAAAGCTCTGCGCGTTGACTCCGAGGGGATTGAGCGACCACTGTTAATGAGTTTCTTTTGAATTATCCCAACAAAGTCAGGAGGTTTTTTGTCCTTTAGAGAGATGTATCCAATTGTTGGCAAGAGTCCAGGAATTGGTGTTTCATCAAAGCGTGCAGGCAGTATATATTCTTGGTTCTCCTGGAATGCCTTCGCCTGCATTGCCTGTCGTTCATGGTTAGTCCACATTTTTCGGGCGTAGTGTTCCGAAATAAACATGATTGTATAAAAAGCCTTATCCCTGTAAATCTCTGTTAAATAGTCATAAAGATTCTTTCCCCAAAGGTTTGCCTCTTCAAATAGGTCATAAAAAGTCTTGATACCTGAATCTCGCAGCAAATTCGCAACCTGATCTACATACTCGCGATCCTCGCCAGCAAAGGAAAGAGCAATCTCAAACTCAACAGATTTTGTCATTTGAAAACAGATATTTCTATGCTAAGATAGTACAGCTAACTATATATTATACGGAAACTTTCGGTATATCACCCCATTTAGGCGCAATCGCCAGAACTTTTCCCTATATCACGCCCAAAAGCGTGTTAGCCAGATTAGCATATTGCCAAAAACCTTGTTTAACTAAGTTCCTGACAATTAGGCTAATTCTAGCGACGATTATTCGATCTGACCGCACCCCTTAACAAAAATTTATAATTATTCGATTCGTTTAATTGTCGGGGGCCTCTGTAAAGATTTTTTACCGTCAAATTATCATTCATACCCGATACAAGTATCCACCCCACACCCACCGACAAACTTTTTGATGCAAACCCTAATTCAACCTTTGGTCCTGTACTTTTAGCAGCACAGGACCAAAGTTGAAAATAAAAATTAATAACTGTCCTCATCGGTGATAACTTCCACGGGAATCACTTCTTCTAACACTTTTTCCTGCATTTCTTGGCGACGAATCGGTATTTTGGTTTTTTCCAATTCCGGTAAAGCGACCAATTCCCGTTGTTTTTCCCGGACAGTATTGGGTAACAACATCGGTAGAGGTTCGGGGGTTTCTAACCAGTAGCTGGCCACCGGTAGAGTATGTTCTAAATCTTCCAATAAACGGGGAATAATCATCACCGCGTGCAGTTCACCGATTTTCTCTGCTTCCCGCATTCCCGCATCAATGGCCACGGCCACATTAGCGACGGAACCCCGGATAATGGCCGTACATAAACCATCCCCAATCGTCTCGTAGGAAGCTAACTGCACATCGGCCGATTTTAACATGGCATCGGCTGCCCCCACCATAGCAGGAAAACCGCGGGTTTCCAAGAGACCGATCGACATATTGCTCAGTTTACTGAAACCCCGTTGACTTTGGGCAATTTCGGCTAAACGGCTACCAATTGGGAAAATTACCTCTAAATTGGGCATCGGTCGGGGAATAACCGATTTAGATACCAATTGTCCGAACTGTGCGGCGGTTTTTGCCCCTTCTTCCACTGCTAACCGCACATCGGCAATATTACCACGCACGATCGCTGTGCAGTGACCACCGCCAATTTTTTCGTAACCCACGAGGGTAACTTCTGCCGATTTTAGCATCATATCCGCCGTCCCGACGATCGCCGGAAAGCTGAGGGTAGAGACTAAACCCAAGGCGCTATCTTTGGGGTGACGCTTGGTTTTCATCGTCCTTTGACCGGGGTTAGTTGGGGACGAGGGGGGAATGCTTCCATTAACTCTTAATCTAGACATTGAAGATAAACTTGCCCTAACAGGTACGAAGGGGGTGATTGTCAGCTATCCTGTTACTATCTAGTCTATCCTGTTAACCTTAATTGCTATTGAAGATTTTTGAGGGATTAGATAAATTTTAGTTATTGTAGCTTGATCAAGTTGTCTATGACAGAACAGCCTCGCAGTACAGATGATCGAATCAGCGAAACGGAAGCGACCGAATTAATGCGATCGCTGCTTCATAAAGAAGGAAATTGGGTGAATTGGGGGCAAAAATGTCAAAAACTGCAAAAAGCTGGCTACGATTCCCAGTTAATTTTTGAACAAACCGGTTTTCAAAATGCCCAACAAAATTTAATTATTGTCGCTGCCCAAGTTTTTGAGAGTTTAATCAAAGCGGGAGCAGCTGAAGATTTGTTAAGTTACTACATCGGGCCGCGCAGTGATGTGCTATACGAATTGCGGATTCTCAACCAAGAACAAAGATTGGGGGCCGCGAAATTAGCGGCAGAAAAAAGGATTGAGGTGGCTGAAGCACACGATATCGCCAAAGCTATCCAAGATTTTTCCCGTTTATCCCAGATTCCCAGTGAATTTACCCGTCATCCAGGAGATGCGATCGCTTACCAGTGTTGGAAACGGGGCAAACAAAAGCGGGATTTAGCCGAAAGAGCGAAATTAATCGCTAAAGGTTTGAAATTTGCCCATTCTGACTCGGCCAGACAGGCGATCGAGTCTTTACTGCAAGATTTTACCGTTACTCCCACCCGTAGCGCTCCCCTGCTGCCCGTCCATCGTTTACAGGATGAGGACGAATTAGCCAGAATTATTCCTTTAGTAGGAAGATTTCCGGTGACGGTAACTGATATAAAATGCACAGAAAGTTTGAGCGTCGAGGAACCTTTTCGACTGGTAACGGTGGGGGATAAACAAACAATTGTACCTCTCCCCGGTTGGCAAGCAATTCTCAAAGCGATCGATCCTGTAGCTATTTTATGGCCTAGCGATCAATTGCCTCGATCGATTGCCACCAGATCCGAGGAAGTATTATTAGTGATCGATCGAGTTTTTGCCGAATGGGACGTGAACAATTATTATCTAGTGGAGAGGGATAATTCCGTCTTTTTACAATGGTTTGATAGTTCCCCCGATGTCACCATACTAGGTGAATTGGTCTTGATTTTAAGAGCAAAAAATATCCTCGATGAAAAAAACATCACCGAACCCTGGCAAATGGACGACTAAATCAGTGATCAGTGATCAGTGATCAGTAAACAGTGATCAGGTTTAAGCTATTAGTTATGAGTGGGAATAATAAAATAGATAAACTGATCACTGAATCGAATAAAACTGGTCACTGCTAACTTGTAGCTGACGGCATAACTTAAGAAACTAAGGGACATTTTTAAAGGAAAAAGCCAAAATGGAAAACCTACTTTCAAGAAAACACTGGAACAGACAACAGGCAAATGTTCACTGACAACTGATAACTGAATATATGCGTGCAGTAATTTGTGGATATTATGGGAGAGGAAACGGAGGAGATGAGGCATTATTAGTGTCTCTATTGCAGATGCTGCCATCAGAAATTAAACCTATTGTTTTGTCAAATAATCCCAGAGAAACCAGTCAACGTTATGGAGTGGAAACCTGTCCTAGTCGGGATTGGTGGCAAGTTTTTCAAACTCTTAAAAAAGCCGATATATTTATCTGGGGTGGCGGCAGTTTAATGCAGGATGTCACCAGTTTTGCCAGTCCAATGTATTACGGTGGGTTAATGGCTCTTGCTCAATTATTGGGCTTAAAAACTATTGCTTGGGGCCAGGGAATTGGACCACTAAATAGACCTTTTACCCGTTGGTTAACCAAAAAAGTCTTAAAACAATGTAGTTTAGTTACTCTGCGCGATGATGTATCGGCTCATCTAGTGGCCGATTGGGGTATTCGTCCCATTGTTGCCCCCGATCCAGTATGGGCTTTAGAAGCTCAATCAGTCAAGGGATTATCGGATTTACCCGCCCCAAGAATCGCCGTCAATTTACGTCCCCATCCCCTATTAACCCCGGCAAAGTTAGATAAATTAACCCAGGCTTTAATTCATTTGCAAACCAGTACGGGGGCGTTTATTCTCTTAGTCCCTTTTCAAAAGTCGCGGGATTTGCCCCTCTGTGAAGCTGTAGCACGTCAATTAAGGGAAAATTATCAAATCATTAGCTTAGAGGATCCAAGACAGTTAAAAGGCTTATTTCGCGGGGTAGAAATGGTGATCGGAATGCGCTTTCATAGTTTAATTATGGCCGCAGCAGAAGATTGTCGTTGTTTTGCCCTTAGTTATGATCCGAAAGTGTCCCGGTTAATTGCCGAAGTCCCGATGCAGGGTTGGGAATTAGATCAGTTACCAGAGGCAGTTAATGATATTAGTAATGCTTGGATTGATTTTTATGCCAATGGAGAAGGATTAACCAGCGATCGCAAACATTTTTTAATCGATCGAGCTTTAATTCATCGAGAAATTTTGTTTAGATTGGTGAGCTAATTTTTATGTCGATTGCTATTACCGAAGCTATCACGACTATTGCCCTAGCTCAGACAAGATTTAATCTCTCTTTAACAGAAGATGCGGCATTTTTCCCCGAATGGCAAAATGATTTACTGTCTCTATCTAGCCATGAAAAAAAGAGTTTGGATGAACTAAGACAAAGATATTTATAGCGGTGTGCAGTCGTATGAGGTACAGTGTCACGAGCTATAAACCATGCTAGGCAAAGCTTGGTTTGTATCTCACTCAAGCGCTTACCGCTATATACCAAAGATCGGTGGGACAGTTATTAGAAGGAACCGTGACTTTATTGTTAGTTTCTCCCCTACTAGCGATTGCGGGTTTTTACGATCCGCCTTTTCGACTACGCGCAGAGGAATCGGTAAGCTTAACCGTCGATGATGGGGAAGAAATACTATCGGGTAGAATTCATGTGTTAGTCTGGTTAAATCAGTTTTGGGTGGTAATTGTAGAATCCAAAAAAACCGCCCTATCGGTTTGGACTGCCTTACCGCAAACTTTAGCCTATTTGATGGCTAATCCCCGGCCGGAAAAACCTAGCTTTGCCCTCGTCACCAATGGAGATGACATTTTATTGGTCAAATTGAGAGCTAATGTTCATCATTATGCCCTATCTAGGGTATTTGCTCCCTTTATTTCCAGAGAAGAACTATATGGGTTTTTGCAGATTTTAAAACATATCGCTGAGGCGATCAAATAAAATCAAGAACGGATTCAATATTATTTGATTATTCCAAAGCGCAATTCCTATCTTAGACCGGAATCGCGCTTTCAGATGTTAGTCACGACTATTGAAAATTAATATTTAGTGCAAATGCTCAAAGTCCCTCTCCCTTCTCCCCACCTTCCTGATTAATAACGGATGCGAGGATCAATGTAAGCATTGATTAAATCGATCAAAATACTGGCGAAGACCACTATTGTCGCAAAAAAAGCCATTAATCCCTGCACTGTTGGGTAATCCCGCAGAGAAATCGCCCGATATAACTGATTTCCCAAACCCGGCCAAGAAAAAGTAACTTCCGTCAAGACTGCACCACCTAAAAGAGCCGCAAAAGTTAATCCTAAGACAGTAGTTACAGGAATTAGGGCATTTTTTAGCGCATGGGCAATCATAATCGTTTTTTCTGGTATTCCTCTAGCTTTTGCCGCATCTACATAGTCCGCTTGCAAAGTTTGTTTCAGATTAACTCGCACCATCCGTTCAAAAATCCCACTCAAAAGAATGCCGAGAGTAAAACTAGGTAAGGCTAGATAATACAACGCCATAGGCAACTTATCTAGTTGTAGAGTCATCAGACTATCAAAGGTGTATAAACCCGTAATTGTCTGGGGTGGAGTCTCACTCAAAGGAAAACGAGTCCCCAAAGGAAACCAGCGCAACTGTACCGCAAAAATTAGCTGTAAGAGCATTCCCACCCAAAAAATCGGCAAGGAATAGGTTATCAGTCCAAATAAACGTCCCCCCGCATCTAAGGGAGTATTCGGACGGGAAGCGGTGATAATTCCCAATCCGACTCCCACTATCACCGCAATTAGCATTCCATAAAAAGTTAGTTCTACCGTCGCTGGAAAATGTTTAGCGATAATCTCCCATACCGTCACCCCCTTACTGGTTAAAGAGTCTCCTAAATTGAGATGCATGAGATTGAAAATATAGTCTAGATACTGGAAAAATAGGGGTTTATTCAGTCCTAACTGTTCTCTTAGGGCATTTTTGGCACTTTCAGGAGCGCGGTTGCCTAAAATCGCATCCGTGGGATCACCAGGAGCAACACGCATCAGCAGAAAAACCACCGTCACAATCGTCCATAACATCAAGGGAGCTAGGAGTAAACGCACCAGTAAATAGGATTGTAAAGCAGCGCGGCGAGACATGAGGGCTTTCCGATCAGAAAATAGATTCTCAAGGAACCATACCCCAAAATTGACCCAGCGATCGAGAGGTGCTGAAGAAAAAAATAAATTGAGGAAAATATTTAGTACAAATAAACTAAAGTATCTGCACCGACAGTTCTGAGCAAAGGACTACCCAAAAACCCCAAAAGCTGAAAAGCTTACGGAGCAAGGGATAAAAAAAAGATCAAAAAAAATTGCCAAAGGGGGTTGACAAACCGGGGGAAGTTAGATACATTGGTAAATGCGCGGTTGAAGCCAAGC
>VYMC01000113.1_pt1 | contig 21135 bp, 19 predicted proteins | sample 5115301 | NCBI WGS metagenome assembly VYMC01 (sample SAMN12291802, study PRJNA351875) | freshwater metagenome | isolation source: freshwater lake | place: USA: Michigan, Wintergreen Lake | collected 2013-08-08 | reverse complement strand
AGTGTAGATGATGTCAAAGAATTAATCAAGAATCTAACAGAATTTAGGCAATTTTTTCCCGAATATAACCACAAACAATTATATGGGGCAGTAGCAGGTATTGAAATCGAAGAGAGAGCGGATAAATATGCCTATCGTCAAGGTTTATTTGTCTTGGCACAAAGGGGGGAAAATGTAGCAATTCTTAACGATACTGAGTTTCAACCGCAAACGTGGTACAATCCTTAAACTTGTCTTTGGGAAAGTCCAGTGCGATTCTGGTACTGTGCCGCAGCTGTAATCAAGTAAAAAGAGTACATCTTCCCTTTTTCCTTGCGAGTCAGAATACCAATTACAAGCTTTTGATCGGTAGTATAGACAACTAATTTTCTAACTACTTCTCTGCGTCGCATGGAGAACAAACAAAGGTGAATTGGTTAGTTGAAGCAAATGCTTGTCCCGGTTTATTTTATGGCACTGCTGCCCAGGATGGGTTTTTAATTCGTCTTCGCACCCCCGGTGGATGGCTCAATTCTCCACAGGGAAAAGCGATCGCCACTTGGCTCGAACAATGGCAGAGTACAATACAAGTTACCAATCGGGCAAATCTGCAAATTCGCGGACTGCAAAAATTCCCGAGTTTAGAAGAATTTCAAACCCTGCAAAAATTAGGGTTAGCTGCCCATAATCCCCGTGTTGATCATCTGCGTAATATCATGTCTAGTCCCACGGCTGGAATTGACTGCCAAGAATTGATCGATACTCGTCCATTAGTCCAAGAATTAGATAATTTTATCCAAAATTATCCATCAATTGTCCAACTAAGTCCTAAATTTAGTATCGGGATCGATGGCGGCGGTGCAGTGGGAATTGGCAGCAGTTCAACTATGGCCTGGCAACACCGCTATAACGAGATTCAGCTATCAGCAATTGCCCTCAATAATCCGACAAATTTAACTTCTATTGTTTGCTTCCGATTAGCCCTCGCAGGAGATAAACAATTATATGACACGGACTTATTAATTGAGCCAGAAAACTGTTTAGCTGTGGTCAAAGCTTTAGTAAAGGTTTATCTCGATTATGTTCAAACAAACCCTAATATCAAGGGGAAAAAACCGCGGATGAAACACCTACTCAAAGATTGGGGATTGACAAAATATCTCGAACAAGTTAACTCCCAATTACATCGAAATTATACTGGAATAATAGACTGGCAAGAATACCAGCAAACGGTCTATTCTACTCAACCCTATTTTCATCTGGGAATTCATCCTCAAAAGCAACCCGGATTGTCTTATATTGGCCTATCATTAAGATTAGGACAATTGACGGCTAATCAACTATGGGGGTTAGCGGCACTATCAGAAACTTTTGGCAGTGGTCAGTTACGATTGACCCCTTGGCAGACTGTTATATTAACCGATATTCCCGATGAAAAAGTGTCAGAATTGTTGCCAAAACTGGCATCACTAGGATTATCCGCTTCTTCCGGATGGCATGCGGGGATAGTTGCCTGTAGCGGTAAACCAGGTTGTGCGGCAGCGGCCACTGCAACTCAAATTCATGGTTCTCTCCTGGCAGATTATTTGCAGGAACACTTAACCTGCAATTCTCCTGTTAATATTCACTTGACAGGTTGTGCTAAATCCTGCGCTCAACCAGGTCCTGCCGAAATTACCCTTTTAGGAACTACCATCGAGGAAAACGGCCAAATACTAGAAGCTTATCAAGTCTATGTGGGTGATAGTCAAAAGTTCTTAGAAACACCTATATTTGAGGGAGAATTTGCCAAGATTCCCCCGCTCATAGCCCAAATTTTAAGCTCACAAAAATCAAAAAATTTAGATAAATAGAATGGAATACATTAAGAATGGTGAAGAAATTTACCGCAAATCTTTTGCTATTATTCGGTCCGAAACTAACTGGGAAAATCTCCCCAATGATTTAGCTCCTGTGGCGGTTCGTCTAATTCATTCCTGTGGGATGACAGACATAACAGAAGATTTAGAAGCATCACCGGACGCGGTTAAAATCGGACGAAATGCCCTCGCTAGGGGTGCAGCAATTCTCTGTGATTCTCAAATGGTCGCTAATGGCATTACCAAAGCCCGTTTACCTAAAAATAATCGGATTATTTGTACCCTCAATCATCCAGAAGTAACCGAGTTAGCACGACAAATTAATAATACTCGCTCCGCTGCCGCCTTAGAACTTTGGCAACCTCATTTAGCTGGAGCAGTGGTAGCCATTGGTAATGCACCAACCGCACTTTTTCACCTACTAGAATTGCTCGATCAAAATGTAGCTAAACCGGCTTTGATTTTAGGCTTTCCCGTGGGATTTGTAGGAGCGGCAGAGTCGAAAATAGAATTAGCAACTAATAGTCGTGGCGTGCCATTTATTACCCTGCACGGACGTAGAGGCGGCAGCGCAATCGCAGCAGCAGCAGTCAATGCTTTAGCAAAAGAGAACGAATTATGAATAAATTAGGCAAACTTTATGGATTAGGAATCGGGCCTGGTGATCCCGAATTGTTGACGCTAAAAGCACACCGGATTCTCACAACTGTTCCGGTAATTGCCTATCCTACCTTAGAAAGTGGCAAAGTTTTGGCACGGGCAATTGTGTCGGATTTTATCCGTCCCGAGCAGATAGAAATTCCCATGCCTTTACCTTTTAGTGTCGAGCGCAGTTCTCAACCTCATTATGATATTGCCGCCGAAAATCTCGCCGAACAGTTAAACTTAGGCCGAGATGTGGCGGTGCTATGTGTGGGCGATCCGATGTTGTATGGCACATTTATGTATATCTTTAATCGCTTGTGCGATCGCTTTTCCATTGAAGTCGTGCCGGGTATTTCTTCAGTGATGGCAAGTGCAGCAATGCTGGGTGTACCTATCACTTATCGAAATGACGTATTTAGTATCATGCCCGCTACTTTAGATGCGGAAATATTGCGGGATCGCCTAGCACTTATCGATGCAGCAGCGATTATTAAATTAGGCAGACATTTCGCTAAAGTTCGTGATATTCTCGATGAATTAGGATTATTAGAACGCGCCCTCTACATCGAACGAGCAACCTTACCCAATCAGCAAATTATTCCGATTACCGAAATCGATCCAGAGGCTGTCACCTACTGGTCATTAATTCTGATTCCTAGCAAAACTAACCCCCAATAATTCTATAGACATAGTTAAATCTTCTATCCCCTACCTGACAAAACCTATCGGCTTTAGATGATAGGAAGAATTTCATGAAGATTTTGCTAAAATTGTCGATGCCTATACTGGGAATAATCGAGTATATGTATTTATTGACGATTTAGATCGCTTTAAACATCCAAAATCAGCAGACTTGATGCAAGCGATTAACTTGATGATTGCTGATAATCCGTCAGTGGTGTTTATTTTCTGACAGGGGGACAAGCGAGCTAGAAAACTTGCTAACAAAGGCTTCTGGCTTCTCTCGCTAGAAATAGATCGAGCGATTCTAGGCAAAAAGCTGACGAAAGAATTAGGGATAGGAGCGAGCTTACTAGGAATTATTATTAATAAGTGAGAGATGGTGCGGCAAACTTTTTCGAGCTAAAACCATGAAAAGTTTACTATGTATTGATTTCAGCCTTCTTGTCCCCCTGTCAGGTTTCTAGGGTGATATCCTCGTATAAATCCCGAAAAGATGCCGTCAGATTAATACTCTGCAAACTAAAACTTTCTTGCTGATAGGTTTGCAGAATCCATAAACCCTGTTCACCCCGGCGAAAAGTTTCCACTCGTTGGTGTTTACTATTCACTAAGACATATTCCTCTAAACTTTCTAGAGTTTGATAATCATTAAATTTATCCCCCCTGTCAAAAGCTTCTGTAGAATCGGAGAGAACTTCGATAATCAATTTAGGAAAACTTTTGTAGGTAGCAGTTTCCCTATCTCTGTCATCGCAGGTGACAAGAATATCAGGATAATAAAAGTGATTGCGTTTCTCTAATCTGACTTTCACATCGGCAAAATAAACCCGACAATCGGAACCCCGCAAATGATTACGAATAATTGTGTATATATTCCCCGCAACAATATTATGAGTATCCGTTGTCCCTACCATGGCGTAAATTTGTCCATCGATATATTCGTGTTTAATGGGACTGGTTTCTTCAAACTGAAGATATTCTTCTGGAGTGAGATTATTATAGTTAGATAGAGCAATCATCGTTTTTTTACTAATCACAACTATATTAAGTACCTAAGCAAAATTAATTATACATCTAAACCGTTAGCCTTTTCCGTAATCAGTAAGCAGTATTAAGTAACAGTAACATTCCCTGATTACTGTTCACTGTTCACCGATAACCGAAAAGTCTCCCCTCTCCGAGTCTCGACTAGGAAATTAACTTTGCAGGACTAGATACCTGTTGAAATAGTGTCTAGGAGAACCCGCAAAAAGAGCCTCGAATGGTTAATCTATATGTTATTGCTCTTGTAACCCTCTATAACTACTGCTATGACAACCCTAATTGACTATTCAAATATTCAATCTTTACCCGAAGTTTGGTCAATAGTTGCCCAACGTTTCCCCAATATTATCGCTCTGCACGATCCCCACAGTAAACCGGAAGTAATTCTCACCTATCGGGAACTTTATCAACAAATTCAGCAATTTGCCGCCGCTTTGCAAGCATTAGGAGTCACAGAAACCGAAAATGTCGCTTTATTTGCCGATAATAGTCCCCGGTGGTTTATTGCCGACCAAGGTTCCATGGCAGCCGGGGCCGCCAATGCGGTACGATCTGCTCAAGCAGATGCCGAGGAATTGGCCTATATTCTGGCCGATAGTGACAGTCAGACGCTGATTGTCGAAAATAAGCAAACTTTAGGGAAATTGCTGGCGAAAATCCCTGAATTGCCCCTAAAATTAATCGTGCTGCTCACCGACGAAGACCCCGCTACCGGGGCGATTTCTGTGCAGACCTTAAATTTCAAGCAGCTAATGGCGATCGGGGCTGAGAACACCCTTAAACCCATCACCAAGGGCGAAAATGATCTGGCTACCCTCATCTACACATCGGGGACGACGGGACAACCAAAAGGGGTGATGTTAAGTCACGGTAATCTCCTCCATCAGATACGCAACTTAAATGCTATCTTTCAACCGGATCCTGGCGATCGAGTTTTAAGCATACTACCTTCATGGCATTCCTACGAGCGCAGTTGTGAGTATTTCAGTCTAGCTCAAGGTTGCACCCAGATTTATACCAGTATTCGCACTTTTAAGCAGGATTTAAAGCAATTTAGTCCGCAATTAATGGTGGGAGTTCCCCGTCTTTGGGAATCTCTTTACGAAGGTATCCAAAAACAATTTAGTCAACAACCGGCTAAAAAACAGAAATTGGTGCAATTTTTTCTGGAAAAGTCAGAAAAGTACGTTATTGCTAAACGCATCGCTGATAATCTCAGTCTCGATCACCTTCACGCTTCCCCCAAAGAAAGACTCAAAGCAAGAATTCAATCCCTCTTACTCTATCCCCTCCATGCCATCGGTGACAAGCTAGTTTATAACAAAATTCGCCAAGCAGTGGGCAATAAAGTTAAAATCTTCGTTAGTGGCGGTGGTTCCTTAGCCAGACATCTAGATACTTTCTATGAGATTGTAGGAATCCCGATTTTAGTTGGTTATGGACTGACAGAAACTTCTCCCGTCGCTACCGTCCGTCGTATCGCTCATAACCTGCGCGGTTCTGCCGGTCGTCCCGTCTTTCAGACAGAAATCTGTATTGTGGATTTACACAGCAAAGAGGTCCTACCCACAGAAAAACACGGTTTAGTCTTGATTCGCGGTCCGCAGGTGATGCAGGGATACTATAAAAAACCCGAAGCAACCGAAAAAGCGATTTCTCCCGATGGTTGGTTTGATAGCGGTGATATTGGTTGGTTAACCGCTGCCGGGGATTTAGTCTTAACCGGACGGGCCAAAGATACAATTGTTTTGAGCAATGGTGAAAATATCGAACCGCAACCGATTGAAGATGCCTGTTTACGCAGTCCCTTTATCTCCCAAATCATGCTAGTGGGACAGGATCAAAAAGCTTTGGGGGCTTTGATCGTGCCTAATCTTGATATACTCGCCAATTGGGCTCAAGAACAGAAACTATCCTTAAATTTACCCGATTCTCACAGCGATCGCTCCACGATTCTTTCTAGCGATCTCTACAGCAAACAAGTCTTAGATCTCTACCAACAAGAATTAAAGCGCGAGGTCAGAAATCGGCCCAGTTATCGTACCGATGACCAGATTAAAACCTTCGAGTTAATTTTAGAGCCTTTTTCCCTAGAAAATGGCATGATGACCCAAACTTTAAAGATTAAACGACCAGTAGTAACGCAACGCTATCGCGATATGATTAACGAGATGTTTGCCAAGTAAATATTTCTGGCAAATATTTTCTAACCCCTTGACAAAAAAACCTTTTTAGGATAAGCAAATCATGGATGACGCACAAACCAGTTTATTACTGAAGCGCCCAGTGACAATTAAAGTCATCGTAACCCCGCGCTGGAAAGAAGAAGCACAACAGCAATTACAAGCACAAATGGCTCAAATTGATGCACAAATTCAACAATTAGAAAGCCAAGGCCAAAGAGCGATCGCAGAAATTCAGCGTCAGAGTCTGATCCCCTTACCCCCCGCGGCTGCCCAACAGATTGACAATATTCAAATCCAAGTCAATCAACAGAAAAGTGAGTTTCTCGAACAAAAAAACCAGTATCTGCAACAACTGCAACAGATACAACTCTTGGAACTCAATCAAGAAGTCGCCCAAGCACAACTAGAAAGCTTTTTCCGCGTCGAAAAAGGCGATAACTTAGTGGCCAAAATGAATGTGGAAATCGTCCTTAGAGATGGCATAGTCGAAGAAATTCGGGGCGAAATTTAAAGCAAGGGTGAGCATTTACGGGTCATTGTCAACTTAACCCTTAAAATCGGCAATAGCAAGGGGTATTCTCCCTTGCTCACCGAGAAAACCGCCCCTAGCTCACATCACCCCTGACATGGCTTGATCAGACCTTAAAAACATATTAAGATGCTTTATCGATCGCATGGACACACTCGCTCATATTGTTGTATAACTTCATCTCTCCATCGACTTACCCTTAATTAGATACTATAAATATAGAATCTTTATGCTTTCTTTCTTACCCACTATTCTTTTAGCTCAGTCCGCCTCGGTTCTGCCCCAGATAGAGAGGAGATTAATCACCCAATATCAGGAAGTGCGTCAGTTGCCCGGTCAACTAAATGACGTTCTAGTTTTTAACAGCAATAGTCCCGAAATCGTAGAAAAAGAGGGAATTCTCCTTTCTACTTTCCCCGGTAAAGGAAAACGTTATCCTATAGCCCATCTCAATCATCCCCTACAAGGACGTTTTGACGTTTTCACCCACCACATTGCCCGTCAAACCGATCCCATCCGCGACCTACACCAGGGTCTGATCGTTACTAATCCCACCTCCAGAAACCTCGTTATCCGCATCCTGCAAGGAGTCAGTTATGTCACCTCCGCCGATGCCCCTTTTGTCGATTTGCCCTCTCTGGTGGAAGATCCCAACGGCCGGGTTTTTTCCGGTCCCGGTTCCCGTTTAGCCAGCGATATCATGCGTCGTCGCCATGATACCCAATTTCCCACCCAGATCGTCATTCCCCCCGGCGAAAGTCGGATGATCTTCGATCTAGTTATCCCCAGAAGTAGCGCCCGCTCGACTCTGCTGCGTCTCTACAGCGATGGACCAGTCTATATGGCTAATTTAGCCCTCTACGAAGTTCCCCAAAAAGTCAATATCGAAGACAGGGAAATAGAAAGCTTTCGTCCCCCTAGCCTAGAGGAATGGCGTACTCTATTAGTTAGAGGTGATTTAGCCGCTCCTCGCGATTTTCCCCCCACTCCCCCCGATCAATGGTCCCCCGGAAGAAGAAATTTTTATGGTCGCGTGGCTGGAATTTCCGTCGGTTCGGAATGGGCAACCCGCATTGTTGATCCCAAAGGGGGAATTAATCTCACCATTCCTCAACCCGGTCAAGCTTTTGCCTATCCTTTAAGTACGGTGACATCGGCTACTTTCGGAACCAGGCAAATCCAAAGCGCCCCCATGTTAGTGCGTTATCCCGATACGGCTTTCAAAGCTCACGGTAATTACGGTGTTCACTACTATCTGACTTTACCTCTATATAACAACACTAGCAAAACGCAGGTGGTGGCTTTGACTATTCAAACCCCAATTAAAGAAGATAATTATCTCGATCGCTTGCTATTTGTTGAACCCGTCCAGGGACCAGTATTTTTCCGGGGTGCAGTGCGCGTTACCTATCGTAACGAACTGGGACGCACCGAGGAACGTTTTTTCCATCTCGTTCAACGGGAAGGACAACAGGGAGAAGCTTTAGTACAGATAGAACTTCCCCCCGGCAACCGACGCGACGTTAATCTCGATTTTCTCTATCCCCCCGATGCCACACCCCCCCAAGTTTTGAGCGTTAAAACGTTGGAATAGCCGGGGTTTCTCGAAAAGTTAACGGCTGATTGTCGATAAAAATAAGTAAGATAAGTAGGTGGGTATTAAAAACTTTCAGATGCCCCCCTTAATAAGGGGGGACTAAGGGGGGATCGAACCTAAAATCCATTTTTAATTTAATTATAATCAGCTACTTACACTGATATTAATCTCTCTCTGGGAATTAGCCGATGGATATTAGCAAAACTTGCTTTATTTTCTGCTTATTATCTCAATTTTTGGGCAATGCAGCCGCGAGTTTAGCCGTGACTAAACTCGATTTTGATACCGGTCAACCCCTAAGAAATCAAGTGATTAAATCGGGGAAAATTAAGGTACAAGTTAGCTATCAACCCATCGACCTAAACGAGAAAATTGATGATAATTCTGACATTAATAATATTTCTTATCAAATCTTTTATAACGAGCAACTTTATCAGCAAAATAGTGAGTATAGTGCCTTTGGTTCTGGCTATGTGGAATTAAGAGATTTAGATAATAATGGCATCGATGAGATTATTGTCTCCACCTATAGCGGCGGCGCTCACTGTTGCACATCTTTGGTAATTTATACTTGGCAAAAAGATAGATTTATTAGAGAAGAAACGGGGTTTTTAGATGGTAGTGGTGGTTCTTTTGAAGATTTAGATGGAGATAATAATTATGAATTTATCACCGTTGATAATGCTTTTTTATATGCTTTTAGTTCCTATGCCGCCTCTTTTCCGCCCTCGAGAATTTATACTTTTCAAGAGGGTAAATTAGCAGATGTCACTAGAAAATATCCTCAAGAATTAAGAAAAACTTTAGCAGCAATGCTGAAAGCTTTTCAGTTAGCTAAAAAAGAAAAAGCCGAAGTTAATGGCATTTTGGCTGGTTATGTGGCACAGAAAATTCTACTAGGAGAATACGAAGAAGCTTGGCAATTTCTTCTCACTAATTACGATGAAAACTCCGATTGGGGTCTCGATATCCATGGCGAAAATACAGTGATCGGAAAATATCCAGACTTTCCCGCTGCTCTGAGAGCTTTTCTCCTGAAAAATGGCTATTTATCTGAAAATAAAAACAATAAAAAATAGCAAACGCTGTGAACAACTATGTTAAAGAAAGTTAATTATCCGCGATCGCTATTTTGTTTTCTTGCTACAATCCTCTGGATTAGTCCTCTAGGGATTAACTCTAGTCTCGCTATTAATGATAATTGTCAACTGTCCGAATCAGAAATCCAACAACAAGAAAATCTGCGTCAAACCTCGCCCCAAGAATATAACATTTTAGTACAGAAATATGCTGAACAATTGCGCTTTTGTCGGTCCCGACACTGGTTACGGGAACAAGCGATCTGGTTACGTCTCTACTCCTGTGATAGCCGTCCGGGATCGATCGAAAGTATCCTTGATCGCATCGTGGCCAAAGGTTATAATACAGTTTACGTGGAAGTTTTTGCCGATGGTCAAGTCCTATTACCTCCTAACAATAATCCTACCGTTTGGGATAGCGTCATTAAAAATCCCAGTACTGGAAATGTGGATTTATTAGCACAGGCAATCGAACAGGGACACAAACGCGGTTTAAAGGTTTATGCTTGGTTATTTAGCCTCAATTTTGGCTATGCTTATAGCTTAAAACCCTATCGACAGGAGGTGTTAGCACGCAATGGTAAAGGACAAGATAGCACCTCTTTTGTCGATGATCAATCCCAAACTTTTGTCGATCCCTACAGCAATCAAGCGCGACAGGATTATTTAATTCTCCTAGAAGCCATTTTACAACGTCGTCCCGATGGAGTTTTATTTGATTATATTCGCTATCCCAGAGGAACAGGAGTCGATTCCGTTGCCGATGATGTCAAAGATTTATGGATTTTTAGTCCGGCATCTCGACAAGCTTTAATTAATCGAGGATTGAATAATAAGGGCAAATTTCTCATCGATCGCTATCTGACTCGCGGGAAAATTTCCCCTGATGATATCGTCGAAGCCGATCACCTTTATCCCCAAGAAACTGCCCCTCTTTGGCAAGGAAGAATACCTTTAGAAGAGGAGATGAAACAATCAGTTAAAAGTCGTTTTGATCGCCTCAAATTAGAACTTTGGTTCCTAGCGGTTGCCCATGCTGCCCAGGGTGTCATTGATTATATTAGTTATTTTTCTGCCCTGGTGGAACGTCAGGGAATTCCCGCCGGGGCAGTGTTTTTTCCCGATGGGAATCGTCTTGTGGGTAATCAAGGTTTTGATTCCCGTTTACAAGCTTGGGACAGTTTCCCCGCTTCCCTAGAATGGCATCCCATGTCCTACGCTAATTGTAACGATACTACCTGTGTAGTTAATCAGATCAAAAGAGTAGTAGAAAGCAGGGGAAATCAAACGCCTGTTATCCCAGCTTTAGCCGGTTTATGGGGACAACCCTATAACAATCGTCCCTCCTTAGAAGTGCAAATGGAAGCGATTCGCCTAGCTTTTCCCACCATAGATAATATCAGTCATTTTGCTTTTTCTTGGCAAGAACCACAATTCGATCGAGCCCGAAGATTTTGTCAAATGTAACCCCATTTATACCTCCACCTTCACTTCCTCTGTCTCTGTTTGTCCCCGTGTTGGGGGAACTATCAAAGGCGGCAGTGCTGGTTCGGCGGTGTTGAGAGTCGGTGTAATATCGACGTAGTTAATCACCGCCCCTAAAATTTTCACCTCCGCTTCTGTTAACTGGTCAGTTGCTTCACTCAAGAGACTAGAACGAGTTATGGGGGGGCGCGTTACCAGAATAATCCCGTCCGCTAGTTCTTCTAAGAGCAGCGCATCATTACAGCTAGACAGAGAAGGAGTATCGACAATCACCAGATCGAAACGGCCGCTAGAATCTTTGAGAATTAATTGTAATTCGCTCGATTCAATGATAGCTGCCGCTTGTTTTTGCGGACCGGGACTAGGCAAAATGGAAAGGTTTTCTATATTTGGGGCCAGCCGGATCGATTTACTTTTTGCCCCGTAGTAAAGTAGGGGTTCTCGGAAAGAATTGGGATCGGGAGTGACTCCGATTTCTTCGGACTTAGAAGGACTTCTCAGATCTCCTTCGACTAACAGAGTCCGTCGGCCCGCTAAAGCCGCGGCGATGGCCAGATTATAGGCAGTGGCGGTTTTCCCCTCTCCGCCAGTAATACTGGTGACAACAACCACTTTCACCTTTTCGCTGCCGCCAACAAGTCGCAGGGTACTGCGTAAACGTTCGTAGTAGGGGAGATAATTGGCATTAGCATCGGTGAGAATCGGATCGATTTCCTCGCCCTCTAAATTCCGGACAATGGGCAATTGTCCCAAGAGTAGTATATCCCGACTAACCAAAGCTTCCCGCAATTCTTGGGGACTGTGCAGGCGATCATCGATCACTGCTAACAGCAGGATCACACCCAATCCGGCTAAAGTTCCCAAACCAGCACCCGCCAAGAGAATCAAGAGACGATTCTTGCGGTTAAACACCTGTTCGATCGGTTCAGCGACCGGCGGTTGGGCGACGGTGAGACTACCCACGGTTTCCGCTTCTGCGGCCTGAGCATCCACCAGCGCATTGAGAATATTTTCGTAGATACCCCTTTGAAAGGCGACGGCTTGGATTAAACGGGCTTGCTGTAGCTGTTTATCGGGGAATTTCTCGTATTGGGAGCGTAATTGCTGTTCCTGAGTCACTAAGGATTCTAATTGTTTCATCAAACCCTCGCGCTGAGTTTGCAGGGCGACTAATTGACCCGCTAGTTGTTGACGGGCGGCATCGAGATTACTTTGCTGACGGATGCGATTGCTGGGAAGAGAGGTGAGGACACCATCTTTTCCGATCACCTCGGCGGCTCTTTTTTGTAAGAGAGATTCGTTAACTTCCTGTTGCTTGCGTAATTTAACTACGGCGGGATGTTCGGGACGTAAATCCTTCTCTAGTCGCTCCAATTGGGACTCTGTGTCCAATATCTGCGCTCGGATACTGGCAATAATCGGGTCGGCACTAAGGGCTGAGGAGGTGTAAGCCTGATCGGGGGTTAAATCGAGTTGTTTACTCAGACTATCAATTTGTCCTTGAATGCCTTGCAGTCCTAGACGAATTTCTCGCTGTTGCTGTTGACTACTGGTGATAGCGGTGAATAAACTCCCATCTTGAATGGCCAGTAAATCTGAACCCTGGCTACTAATGTAGCGATAAAATTTTTCTTCGGCTCTGGTTAAATCTTTTTGGACTTCGTTAAGCCGGACACCGAGAGCTTCTATGCGGGCGCGTAACTGGGAAGTATTCAACCAGCGGCTGTATTCCACCATTTCCTTCATCAAGGTTTCGAGAATTAACTCCGCCTTGGCCCGGGAGTCGGACGTTAACTCTAAAAGTATCTCTTGGGGTTGATCGCTATTATTTTTTCCCGCCGCTTCACCCGGGAAGGTGATTTTTAAATCTTGATCGCGAATTTTAACGAGCTGTTCTTGATTAAATTGCAATTTTTTGGTTGTATTGATCAATACCCGGGGAGATAGCAGTAAATCGCGATCGATAGCCCGCCCTTGTTCTTGCAGTTGGCTTCCCGTACTGGTAAAAGCCGGCGGCGGTACCCGATAGGCTAGTTGTCCCACCGCCCGATAAAATGTGGGGGGTTTCTCTGGATCGGGTAGGAAAGCAAAGATTGCAGAACCGCCTAAACAGACGAGGAAGACGAATATTCCCACAAATTTGTTCTGATCTAGCGAGATGAGAAATCGTTTAACAATTGGTACAGCCATAGCTTTTTAATATATTCCCAGATTTTTTACATTCTAGCGGTCAAGAGTTATTCTCGTCCTTGAAATCCTAGCTTATGAAGTTGTGTTAAGGAGTGAAGGGAGCAAGTTGCCCCTCAATAATTATTGGAAGTTATTGAATTGATTGCCAAAGTCGAGAATTGTATTGGTAAAACTGGAAATATCCCGAATGGGTTGAGTAATGATATTAAAAGCGGCAAAAATTTCCCCTAATAGGGTGCGGGTGACGATAATTACGTCCTGATCTTCTAAGGGAACATTTTGGGAGATATCTCCCCTAACTGCCGCTATCGGACTCAAAGCTTGACTAACAATTCCCCCTTTGGCACTGTCAAAACGTAGCAGGGACACTTCATTGACATTAATCCGCAGGCGATCGGAAACTGGTAAACTAGCCACCACATCGAGGAAGGTACTGCCATTAGGAATTGAAACATTTCTCAGGGAAATTCCCGAAGGAATTGAGGGAGCTAAAACCCTGACGGTGATATTCTGCTGGGCGAGGGTGGTTCTAGCCACCAATGTGCGATTATATCCCGTTTCTTGGCCCACTTCCAACTTGGAAACAACCACGGCATCACCTCCTTGCAGACGCAGATCTGGCAAGCGTTCCCCCTTAATCAAGGGAGTATAAAGGTCAAGTTTCTCCTCTAACACTGTACCATCGACTAAAACCCGACGGACAAGGATTGAACGCAGATCGGCTCTGGGAGTGCCACCACCCGCTGCCAAAATTACCTGTACTAGGGAAGTATTAGGAGCAATACTATAAAACCCCGGTCGCTGTACCTCTCCCAGAATGGTCAACTGGACGGGACGGGCAGTGGTTAGAACAGCAATGACTTCTGGTTCCTCCTGCAAGTATTTTCGCCCCAATTCGAGGCGGATTTTAGTTTGCACTTCGTCCAAAGTCAAGCCGAGTACGGGAATACGGCCTAAAATCGGCACCAGAAAATTCCCATCGGGATCCACTGGCCCTGTGGAATTAAATTCGGGAAAATCGGGAACTGAGACAGTAATTTGATCGTCAACATCGAGTCGATAGGTCTGAATTTGTCGGGATTGGCGATTATTGGGGGAGTAAACCGGTGGACTGTAGCCAGCGGGGGGAATCGTGTTTTCAGGAAAGGTGGGATTAGGCGGTTCGGGGGGCAAAAATTCCAACCCAGATCCGGGTTGAGTCTGGGGAATGGACAAAGGACCCTGGGCCTTGAGGCTCTCGGAGGGAATTACCCATAAGAGCCCTGTCAGACTAAACCCTGATAAGGCTATGGCCCCGGTTCTGAATAAACTCACTGGCAAAAACTTGTTAAGCATTGGTGGAATCATACAGATCTATCAATTTATTTTCTGAGAGTTATCTAGTGGGAGAGGAACAAAGAAGCTATTAAGGACTAGAAAAGTGCCTTGAGCTAGTTTTTTTTTAACAGATAGTTGGGAGCAGAAAAACTACTTTTCTTTTTTGGTCTCAGGCAGAGAAGTTAATTGACTTAAGACATTTTGTTCTAAGTAACTCTGCACTTCCGTGGCGAGATTGAGAGCAAAGGGAGTGAGAGTTTGCAGTTCTTTCATCGGTTCTAAGGGAATCATTAAGGAAACGGCTATCCAGGGTACTCTTTGTCCTTTTAATTGCGCCCATTGGTCAAGCCAATACCACACCGAGGGATCGTAATGACCACCACCTAGCCAAGCATACCATTGCACCACGGCAAAAGTGCTTTGTGTCCAAGCCCGATAGAATCGAGCCGTGGCATTCCCCCCCGACCTAGTGGGAATTGATAGCTCAGTTGTTTCCCCCTGATTCCAACGACCAATAGAAGCGATATCGGACCATTCTACTCTTGGTTGACTTTTATAGTAAACCTGTGGCTTTAAAAGCACGGTGATCCTCTTGCCCTCAGGACTTTCCACCACTTGTACCGACCATTTTCCCTCACCAATTTCACCTTGGCTCCGGTCGGTGGTTTTCAGGTCAGAGAGCTTGATTCCCGATTCTTGTAGGGCCGGCATTTTCTGAATATTACCGATTCTCGGTTGATCCAGCCAAGACCACTGGCCAGAAATTAAATTGGGTAAGATGCCCCCTAAAATCAAAATCAGCAGCAAGCACAACAGCAGTAAATAATTACCCGGTAGCTTTTTTTTGATTTTATCTAACACTAAACTTACCTCGTCCGCAATTTTTCCACTAATCATCCTGGTTAACTTCCTCTTGAGCCGGGGACTGTTTCCTAACTACCTCGCGATACTGCATGATTTGGAAGACCAAAAAGATCAGTAACAACATCAAGACGGAGTATAAATCGCCCCCCCAGCTATCGTGGAATAATTCAAAGTTTTCCCCCTGTCCTGTGCCGTGAAACCAAGCTAAAAGCGCGTTACGAATAATGTTAGCCCCGATACTAATTCCAAAGGCGCTGAGGAGCATAAAGCGGGTTTTACGACCGTTTTTGATGGTATCAGTCCAATGGAGCAGCAGCAGGGTGGAGTAGAGACTGGTGAATAACATTTTCAGCCCCGCACAGTAGGGAGCCACTTCCACCATCCTACCTTCTACCGCTATATAGATACCGTCAACGGAGACATCTAGGCCCGCTTGCTGGAGAATAAAACCAGCGCAAGCAGCAATAAAAATCTGTAGGGGTAAGGTATAGGGAGTAATCAGGTAGGGGATAGGATTAGGAGTCGCTAAAGCCGTTAAAAGTAGGGGAAATCCCTGTAATTTAAAACCTTCCGTTCCTTTTAACCAGAGACAGATTCCCGCTAAAATAATCGGGAAAGACATACTAACCCAAAGGGAGGAACCGAGGAGATAAAAAATCGCTCCTAGGGTTAACAAAAACGCTCCGAGGGGGTGGGAGCGATCTTCGAGGCGTTGCCATTTTTTGCGATTCTGCCAGACAATATAGGCGGCGTAGGGAAGACCGATCAAGCCGTGGCTAAAGTACTCGTGTTCGATGCTGATCGATTTATTCAGCCAACCATCGTACCAGTGAAAGATCACCGGACCATAGATAACCGCCAAAAAACCGATAATCAGCCAAGATTGCCGATTTTTGTGGGAGACGGTGGATAAGGAAGGACTAATACTCATCTGACGGAGCGATTTAGTGACAAATTCTGAATTTATGTTACCCGATGATCGCAGTGATCTGTTCAACCACGATGTCAATTTGCTCCTCCCGGATGCCGGGGTACATGGGGAGAGAGACAATTTCTTCACACAGAGTCTCTGCATTGGGAAAGTCTCCCTGTTGATAACCTAGGTAGCGATAGGCTGGTTGCAGATGACAAGGAATCGGATAATGAATGCCGGTTTGAATACCGACGGCAGTTAATTGTTCTTGTAGTTGTTGGCGATCAACGGGACAATGGGGGAGGAGGCGAATAACGTAGAGATGATAGACATGACCAGTCTCGGTTTCGTTTCTTATGGGTAAAATGCCCTTATCGGCTAAAGGAGCCAACAGCCGATCATATTGTCTTGCCGCTCGCCGACGGGTCTGATTCCAGCCTTCCAGATGGGGTAATTTAATGTTTAAAATGGCGGCTTGTATGCTATCTAAACGGCTATTAGTGCCGATATCGGTGTGTAAATACTTGCTTGGTGCGCCATAATTTCTTAAAATGCGGGCTTTTTGGCTAATTTCGGGATCATTGCTCACTAACATTCCGCCATTGCCAAAAGCGCCTAAATTTTTACTGGGATAAAAACTAAACCCCGCCGCCACACCGACGCTACCGGCGCGATAACCTTCTCTACTAGCTAAATGGGCCTGGGCCGCATCTTCAAGGATAGTCAGACTATAGCCGCGGGCAAAATCCTCTAATTTTTGGGGTGATACCATCTGTCCATACAGGTGTACGGGTAGAATGGCGCGGGTGTTGGGGGTAATTTTTTGGGCGGCCGCCCCAAGGTCAATTAGGGCTGTATCGAGGTGACAGTCAACTAAAATTGGTTTGGCCCCCGCTTGAATAATACCCATGAGGGTGGCGACAAAGGTATTAGCGGGGACTAGCACTTCATCCCCGGCACTGATGCCGTAAGCTTGTAAAGCCAGGGCAAGAGCAGCAGTGCCAGAAGCTACTCCCACAGCATACTCGACTCCGCAAGCTTGGGCGAAGGCGGTTTCAAATTCGGCTAAAGCTTGGCCTAAAACAAAATCTCCCCGGTCGATAACTGTTTGGATTGCCTCAGTAATTTTTGCTTGTAGGGGCTGATTTTGCCAAGTTAAATCAACAAAGGGAACTTTGATTAAATGGGAATTCATCTATTGCTTGTTTAGGGAGACATTATTAATTAATTGTCAAGAGACTAGCATAGGTTTGAGCAAGTTGCCTAGATTTGTAGGCTCTCTTGTTCTTTCTGTCTTTTTCTTTGTGTTCTTTGTGCCTCTGTGGTTTATCCTTTAGAACTGGTTATTATGAGTGATTTTCCCGCTTTAACGGCGTTAATTCTGGCTGGTGGGCAAAGTTCCCGTATGGGACGAGATAAAGCATTGTTATCTTTTCAGGGTCTCTCTTTTCTGGAGAATATCTGTTTAATTGCCCAAGATTGTGCCTTACAAGTTTCTGTGATTACGCCTTGGCCAGAACGTTATGAACTTATCATTCCCCAATACTGCCAAATAATCAAGGAACCGCTTCCCACTAGGGGGCCTTTATTAGCCTTCGCCTTGGCATTAACTTTTGTATCAACCGATTGGGTTTTATTACTCCCTTGCGATTTACCGTTACTAAGGTCCTCAATTATTCAAGCATGGTCAAGATTATTAGCCACTGTACCAGAAAATGCCGTGGCTTTGGTTCCCCGGTGCGGCAATCGTTGGGAACCTCTCTGTGCTTTTTATCATCGTCGTTGTTTAGCATCTTTGCAGACTTATATTAAGCAGGGGGGAACTTCTTTTCAAAAGTGGTTAAATGCCTCTGTGGTGGAGGAATTGATTATCGATAATTCCGAGATTTTATTTAACTGTAATACCCCAGAAGATTTAGAGATAATAATAAACTCCCCAGATATTAACCGTAAGAAAACCTAGCACAAAAGGTAGTAAAAGTAAAGAAATCTGCGAAGAAATATTGGATAAATGACGATAACCATAGTAGAGCATTCCGGTTAGATAACCCCCCGTTACACCGATAATTGCGCCAATAATATCACCATTTATGGATAAATAGGAAGTGAGCAAAATGACGAGGGAAAAGGGCAGAATTATTAAGCCACCTAAAAATATATCGCCAGTAAAACTACCATATTTATTACTTAATTTTCTGCCCAACCAACTAGATAAAGTCAGGATAATAAAAGGAAATACTGCCCAGCCTAATAACAGTAAAAACTCAGATTTAACTGTCCAGTTTTGCCAAGTCAAAGCGATAAAAAAACTGCTGATTATTGCCGCAAATATCCCCGTAGCCAAAGCCTGATTACGGTTAAGCTTTAAAAAAGACTGTGCCAGACCCGTCTTGGGTTTGAGCAAAGATAAAAAAGAGATTTTCAGCAAATTAAAAACAATAAAAAGAGTTTTTGACCACTTGATTGATTGCTGTTGTCGATAACTTTTATGAACATCTCTTAACTTATTGGCAATGGCATGATAGCGGCGAAAATTTCCCTGTTGCTTAAATTTCTTGGCTGCTATTTGAAAATCTTTTCGTGCTGCTGGCAGTTCCGAGAGTTCCTCTAGAGCCAATCCTCTTTGATAATAGAATTGGGGATTATTTTGATCAATGGCGATTGCTTTTCCATAAGCTTCTAGAGAGGATTGGGTGTAACCGAGTCGTTGACGGGATAAACCGAGATAATAGTAAGCTTGGGAACAATCGGGTTTTAACTGCAAAACTTGCCGACAATCGCTTAAAACTTGCCGATCCTGCTGATTATGGTAGTAAACTTCCGCCCGCTGCAGATAGGCCTGCCAAAATTGCGGATTAATTGCGATCGCTTGCTGGTAAAATGCGATCGCTAGTTGATAATTTTTCTCTTGAGCGTAGTGCCATCCCTGTTGATAAAAACCCTCGGCACTGCGCTGAAAAGTGGGTATTTCTGGGGATAAACTGCGATCATACTCTTTTCTTTTGTCTTTATCCCTCAAAACCCGATAAGCTTGTTCAATTTCGCGAAATTTTGCCACTGCCTCTGGATCATTGGGATTATAATCGGGGTGATATTGCCGGGCCAGACGACGAAAAGCGGCTTTTATCTGATTATTACTGGCATTACGGGGAATTTGGAGGATTTCATAGTAATTTTTCATACTTGAGTGTGGGGAGAATTTTCAACTACTGAAAACTGTTGCCAATGGCTCGCCGAAACGACTATCATTGTCAATTAAATAGCTTTTATTGAGAGTTGATCGCTTATGTCTGCCTACACTGCCTCCTCCCTGAAAGCGGAACTCAATGCGCGGGGGTGGCGCTTAACTCCCCAGCGAGAGAAAATTCTGCACGTTTTCCAGAATTTACCGAAAGGCAATCATCTCAGTGCTGAGGAATTGCAGGAATTACTGGACAAACGGGGGGAAGGAATTAGTTTATCGACGATTTACCGCAGTGTTAAACTAATGTCGCGGATGGGAATTTTACGGGAGTTGGAATTAGCCGAGGGTCATAAACACTACGAACTCAATCAACCCTATCCCCACCACCATCATCATTTGGTCTGTATTCAGTGTAATAAAACCATCGAATTTAACAATGATTCCATTCTCAAACACAGTCTCAAACAGTGTGAGAAAGAGGGTTTTCAGTTAATTGACTGTCAGCTAACGGTGATGGCCATCTGTCCAGAAGCTTTGCGGATGGGTTGGCCGTCGGCAATACCGAGTAATTGGGGTTGCACGCGTTCGCTGGTGGATACTCGTTTCCAAAACTGCGAGATTCCCGAATCAAAGGAACCGGAACCAGAAAACTAGACATCTAAGCGGACATTCCCAACTGAAAACCGAGAGCCTTTTTCTGCATTAACTGGAAAATATTATAAAATCCGTTGGCGCGGGAAGGGGTAAGACTAACTTTTAAACCAGTTTCTTCGATAAAATCCGGGGTGACTTGCAGGATTTCCGAGGGAGTCAGTCCATTTAACCCCTCGATTAACAAAGCAACTAAACCTTTGACTAATTGCGCGTCGGAATCCCCTTTGTACCAAACTTGGCCATTTTCGATGTCGGCAGTGATATAAACTTGGGATACACAGCCGTGGACTTTATTAGTGGGTGTTTTGGCAGATTCTGGTATTGGTTCTAGTTTTTTAGCCAAAGCTAGTAATTGTTCGTATTTTTGCTTAGGATCGGTACGACGTTTGAGGCGTTCGACGATGCGATCGAGATTAGACGGGAGCATATTGCGAGTTAAAATAGGAAAAAATTAGCCAATAGCTTTTTCATATTAGCATTCTCGCGGAAGTTGAGCACTGTGGTTATCGATGCCAGGACTGCCCTAGTCAAAGCGCATTGATGCTATCTGCTAGAATTGGCATCAATCAAACACCAGGCTTGCAGGGGTATTCATCCAATATTTCAGGTAAATTCCAGAAAAAAACCACCATAGCCCCGGCATTTATCAAGTATTTTAGATAATGCTTAATATTTCTTTCCGTTTTGCTCTCTGGCTCTCGTCTGGCTTTTCGACGGAATCGCTAAAATGATCAGGGGTATTTTAGAGGTAAGTCTATAAATGAACTGGTAACTCTTGAGGATATTTACCAGCTATTCCGCACTTCCGCCGAGGAATATGATCGCCGGGCTGCCCAATCCAAGGCGGAATATGATCGCCATAGAGTCGAAATAGAGAACCTCCTGGCCGAATCTAAACTAGAAAACGATCGCTCCATGGCAGAACT
>VYMC01000112.1_pt1 | contig 21214 bp, 17 predicted proteins | sample 5115301 | NCBI WGS metagenome assembly VYMC01 (sample SAMN12291802, study PRJNA351875) | freshwater metagenome | isolation source: freshwater lake | place: USA: Michigan, Wintergreen Lake | collected 2013-08-08 | reverse complement strand
ATGTGGATGAAGGACCTACAAAATAGTTACCACCTACTTTACCAGAAGCTGTTTATGTAGGTGGTAACTATTTTGTAGGTCCTTCATCCACATCTGCATCTAGAAATTATGTTGGTAATTTCTTCTATGATGGCCAAGGATCTCAAACTATTACTGGTGGTGAAGGTTACCAAAGGTTAAATATTACAAGTGGTAGCTCTACTTCAACTAAGCAAATTCTTGCTGGTGTTAGTGTAAATGCTGGTACATTTAACTTAGGTTCAGACAACACAGGTACATTCTCTGTTTTAGGTTCGTTAGCTACTAGTGGGACTGCACATTTTTATAATGGCTCTGGTTCTTTCTTAGTAGGAAATACAACTAATGCAGGTACATTCTCACTTGGTAATAATGCTCAAGCATTAATTCAAAATACTAACTTCAATATCGTTAATGGTATTCTAGCTGCTGGCACATCTGCTTCAGTTAATGCAAGCTCATTTACTAATATAGCATTAGCAAGCAATGGTGCAGTTTCTTTTGGAAATGATGCGTTGTTCCGAGTAAGTGGTAGCTATTCTAATGCAAATACATCAAGAAGCAATACAGACTTCGCCGCAAGCTCTACTATGTGGTATGACCAAAACAATGCTTCTGCTTCTCAAACTGTAGTTTCTACTTCATGGGGTAAACCTTATGGTAACTTGTATGTATCTAACACATCTACAAAAGTTGCTGATGGTAATGTTTATATAGCAGGTGGTTTTGTTGCTTCTGGTGGTGATTTGGATATGTTCCAAGGTGTTGCTGGATCTACAACTAATAATACATTTACAGTGCTTGACCCATCTAAAACCATCTCTTATGCTGGCATGACTGAAGTTGTAGGTAAGTTTAGATACAGTAACTCTATTTCAAGTATAACAGCTGGTACTACTTATGTATTTAATAATGCAGGTACTTCTGCTAGTTTTGGTACTGGTGGTACGCCTACAAACTACTTTGAAGTTTCAGCTCGTGGTGGCATAAATCCAAACAATTATTCTTCAACACTTGATATCAATAGAAAAATTACTATTAGTTACGATGGTTCTCCTACTTGGACGATTCAAGCTGGTTACAAACGTTCAGAAACTGGTTTGCCTACTGCACAAGGTGGTAACAACAATTGGGATCCTTCATACACTGAAGATATGATACGTATGTATGAATCAAATTCTACTTCTTTCGAAAAAATGGCAACTTCACGTTCTTATACGAGAGTAACTTCAGGTTCTAGCAATACAGCTTGGGGAACAGTTTCATTACCAGGATTTGATAATACAACTGGTTCCGTTGATGGAATAGGAGATAGATTCTTTGCTTCAGGAAATGATTTAGTATTCCGTTCTGGTCCTTCATTCTTCACTTCAGTTCAACCAGGTAGATGGTCTAACCCAGTTACATGGGATGAGGGTGTAGAGCCTGGTCCTAGTGATCAAGTATTAATTCGTCACAATGTTTGGGCAGGTTTCCAGAGACCAATTGATAACTATGCTGTAAATGAAGCAAATCCAAGTTCAATGGCAGCAAACATTATTATTGCTGAAAATGTGGCTAATGCAGCTCTTTACATAGGTAATAGTTCATCTTTTACAGCTAATTGGAGTTTGAATTCATCTGGCACTATTGCAGGTGTAACTAATCCAGGTAATGTTACTGTAAATGCTGTAAATGTGAACTCGTTATTCTTAGATTCAAGTATCACTCGTTCTGTTCTAGAAGGTTCTACTTCTTCTTCTTACGGTGGATTCTATTTACTAGCAGGTTCACAGTTTAATGTTGTTAAACAAATTAACATTAACGGTGGTATGGGTGCTAACTATGGTACATTAAATGTTGGCAAGTAAATTGATTAAACAATTTGGAGAGGGTATTTTAAACCCTCTCCATTGTTGAAATAAAAAAAATAATAATAATTTGAAAATTTTAACAAACATAATATTAATTAGCTTAATTGGTAGCCACTTTTTACTTTCACAGAAAAGTCTAAATAGTGGTATGTTTGTTAATATGGGTACATTGAATATTAAAGGTGGTGCAGTACTAGAGAATACTCCAACTGGTGTATTTATTAATACATCTGCAACAGTCACTAATAGAGATACAATAAATGGAATAGAGGTAATAACTTTTGATACACTAAGAGGAAAAGTAGACATATTAGATAATGGAAGTTATTTCACTAGCAAAGGAAAGCTGGATAATGATAAAGGACTAATTTATTCTCGCGGCTATTTTGACTTTCAACAAGATACAATGGATGGTGAGGTGGTTTATGACTTAACCAATGAAGGTGATTTAAATAGACAAATATTTCCTGCAAATTATTATTCAGTTAAGTTTATGGGGAATGGAAAAAAATCAATAGCTTCGGACAAACCTATAATAGCAAGAAAATTATTTTATTCAGACTCTGCAAATATATTAGATTGGGATCCTGGAAGAACAAATATTAAATTTATTATTAAAGATTCAATACATCATGATGGATTGCTTAATCCTACACAAGCAGATAGCTATATAATTTTAGATAATTCAGTTCAAGCACAAAAAATTATGGGTAAAGGTAGAGCATTCTCTCTACAATTAGATAACCCAATCGGTGCTGATATTAACGATACTACTTCGAATAATAAATATAAAGATGGCTTAAATTTATCTAAACTTGAATTAACACGTGGTCAGCTTAGAAATAAAGCTAATGCAAATATTACTTTAGATGGTGGTGCTGGTTCTGCAACCATAACTCGAACAGCTAATGGTTCCTTGGCAGTAGAACCTGTAATGAAATCAAAAGTGGACTTAGTATATACTGGCTTACAAGGTGAAACTCTCATACAAACAGGTGCAGAAGTACCTACAGTTCAAGTTGATAAGATTAATAATATACATGTAGAAAATATTGATGGAGTTGCACTAACTGCATCGGCAACTGTAAATAACAAAGTTATTGTAAATTCTGCTTTATATACTTATATTAAAGACGCAAGTGGTCAACCAATTAATGAGAAAGAATTAGTACTAAACTCCAAAAATGATCCAGAGTTTCTTCAAGATACATCAGAGATTCATGGTAAGTTTTCGCGTATTAATTTTGATTCTTCCAAAAAAATATTAATGAATAACAAATATACTTATGCTGAAATTAAAACAGATCCTGCATTATTCAATGCAAAGAAATTAACTTTTAATGTAAAACCTGGAATCCAATATCCTGCTAATCCTCAAAGAGGACAAGACAAAGTTGCTCGTATATTTGAAATATCAGCTACAAATGACATAAATGGAAATTCGGATCCAAACTTTGCACTGCTTGAGAAGCTAACAATATCATATGCATGGCGACATGAAAATAATGTTGCAAGTGTTGGAAATTATAAAATTAATGAAACTTTCAATGATGGTATTGCTGGCTTTAACAAACTAACTTTACAGCGATGGAATGGTGGTGCTTGGATTGATAATAAACAAGGTACAAAAAGTACTATTAATAGTAGATGGGCTTCAATAGTAGCTGATGAAAGTGAAATTGGTGAGTTTGCAATTGGTTTCCCTGCAAGTAATTTTATGGAAATATTTGCCCGTGTTGTAATGGAAGGACCTTATCAATACGGTAGTATTACAGCAGATTTGATGTATTCTAACCTTAGAGATAGTAATAGATTACCAATTACTCCACCAAATATTTATCCTTATAACTTAGATGCTAATAGAGTATTAAATGTAATTGATACAACAAATGGAAAATATAAAGATGTAGTTGATTGGGTAGTTGTTGAAATGAGAGACAGAGACCTCAACCCAACTAAAAGAGCTTTCCGTACTTGTTTGCTTAAGAAAGATGGTACTTTGGTAGATATAGATGGTTTTTCTACTGTAGCACTAACTAAGCAATTAACTTCAGGTGATATTGATACAACAGGTGCAACTCCTTATTTTATAGCTGTTAGACATCGTAATCACATGACAGTTATGACTGATAAACAAATAACTTTATCAAACAATGGGAATAACATATTAGTTGATTTAGCTGACCCATCTGCTGTTTATGGTGGACAGAACTCACTTAAATACCTTGGTAAAAGAGCTGGTAAATCAATGTGGGGATTATTAGCAGGTAATTATGTCTCAGAAACTTTACAAAGAGATACTCTTTTTAATGGTTTAGAAAATATTGATGTAATAACTCAAGAGGATAGAGAATCAGTTTGGGATTATATTCTTAGTAAGAAAAATACTGAAGGGTATTTGAATCAAGACTTTAATCTTGATGGTATAATCACAACTAAAGACTTTAATATAAGTTGGAATAACAGAAGAAAATTTGGTCCAATCAAATAATGATTAGAATTTGGCAAATATGTGTAGCAATCCTACTTTTAGCACCATCAATATTTGCACAAGATATTGATACAAATTCTGTAATGTCTATTGAAAATGTCTATAAAGTTACTCCGAAAGAATTAGAATTTGATATTTATTTAAAACGTACATCAGATACGTGGGTAAGGTGGACAAATGCAACAATGCAATTGAAACTTAATGATACACTTTACAAAATTTCTCCAGATAGCTTAGAACTTGAATATATACCTACTCCAGAGCTTGGTTTTGCATATATTAGCAAACCATTACCTGTAGATAAGTACTCAGTTACGACTATAGTTTATGAAGGTAGGTTTAGTATTTATGTAGTGGGTCCAGAATCATTTAATGATGCTATGGAAATCAATAATATAGAGCCAACTTTTATTGGTAAATTCAAACTAAAAAGTACTAAAGGTAATTTACCAAAAGGTGATTCAACAGGCTTGCATATTCAATGGTGTAAACCATATTCATATTATCAAGCAATCGCTTATAAAACTGATAAAGTAGAAAATAAAATTGACTCAACTGAAATTGTACCTGATGATAACTATGACTTTGGTGATAGTCCAACTAGTAAAGGGATAGTCTTTTTAGATGATGTGACACCTCAGCCATCAATGAAATTAATATATTTCAATGTTCGCTATATAGGAGGATTCAGAACATCTATCAATTGGGAAATGGCTTCTGAAAAAGATAATAATGGATACTTATTAACTAGAGCGGTACTTCCATTTGGTAAAAGAGATTATAGTAAGTCCAATTTTACTGATACACTTGCTTACTATGTACGCGGTACTGATCCAAATTATCTTAGAGATACTGCTGTAAGAGGAAAGGGTACAACAGTTAGAAAAACTAATTATAGTTGGCCTTATGATACAGTCAAATTTAGAGGACAGAATTATGTTTATAAGCTCTCTTATAGAAATTTTAATGATTCAATCGTAGATTTAACTACTACTCCTTTGCTAGTACCTAATGCTACAATAGAAAGTGCACAAGCTAATCCAAATCCATTTGAAAGACAAACTTCAATTGAGTATACTGTTAATGATAATGTCAATCTTACTGCGAAAGTCTATGATTTGAATGGTAAACTAGTCAAAACTATATTTGAAAATCAATTTACTAGGATTGGTTCGCACACAATGGATTTATCAATGCCTGAGTTTGCAACACAAGGGTTGTATGATTTAAGGTTTATTGCAAATCCTATAAATGATGAATCAGTTGAAGACTCAAGAGCAAGTGTGCGGCTAACGATGATAAGATAGAATTAAAAATCAAATAAAGCAATATTTGTTTAATCTCCTCCCTTAGGCATATTGTTTTAAAATTAACTTTTTGTAATTTTGAAATAAAATCAATATTTGAATCCACTACTACGAAATATTGTAATTGCATTAGTCTTATTAATGTGTTTACCCTTTGAAGCATTTGCTCAAAGAGAGGGGGAGATATATGACTATATATTACTTGAGAGTAGAGATACATTAAGAGTAAAAAGAAGAATTGGCGATTGGTTCTTCGGTGTCAATTTTGGTGGTACTTTAAATCAATATTTCGGTTCATTTTACTTGCCACGCTACCCTCAGCTTCCTATAAGTGATAGTATAAATCCTGAATTTGGTTTAACTGGTGGATTTGGTATGGGTTATTCTTTTGGACTTGTAACAGAATTTAACCCGAATGATACTCAATTCGGTTTTGGTATAAGGTTCGGATTAGATAATCGTTCTTTTTCTAATTCTAGTAATCCTATTTCTATAGATGAAGAAAACAAAGTAACTATCGAGAGAATAACTACTGAATCAACTATTAACTATTATTTTGTATCTCCATTCATAAGATATAATATATTAGGTGAGTTATATTTAACAGCAGGTGCTGACATAGAGTTATTTAATTCTATTACTAAAACACATAAAATATCTTTTGAAAATCCTGATCCCATAGAGGATAAAAGAAAACTTACTAATTATTTGAATAATGTAAACACGAGAATTGGGATTAATTTCGGTTTAGGTTACGATATGAATGTTATAGATATTAATGATGGGAATAGAATATTTTTGAACCCCTATTTCTTAATATCTTCAGGTACATCTATTTTTAATAAAGATGAAAGTTCAATTAAAACTCCAAGTTTTAATACAGCTACATTTAGACTTGGTGTAGCTGTTAAATATGTTCGTGATACAAGAGCTTATGATACATTGTATATTGATACAAATAATTTTGAAAATCCTTCAGTTCTAATTACTGCACAAGTAGATCAAGGTATTTCGTATTCAGGTTTTCAAAAGCAAGAACTTTTAGAAAGTACAGAAATTAAAGCATCTGAAATAAATCAATCTGAACAAATTAAAGAAGAACCAGTATTAGCTAAAGAAATGGCAAAAGATACTTTAGCTATGAAAATAGCTAAAAAGAAAGCAGAGGAAAAACTAAAAAAACAAGATGTAAGCTTTAATAAACTAAAAGAATTTAGTTATCCAACCTCCGCTTCTGAGGATTTAACTCCTGAGATGAAAGATTACTTAGATGCAGTTGCTCAATTTCTAAAGCAAAATCCAAACGCAAAAGTCTATTTTACTGGTCACTCAGATAATACAGGTAACCCAGATATTCAACGTACTCGCTCAAATAATAGAGCCCAAAAGGCACTTCGCTATTTGTTAGGTAAACAAATACCTAAATCAAGAATACTTGCTACAGGTAATGGTTCTACTAAGCCAAAAGCTACTAATGATACCGATGAAGGTAAACGTAAAAATCGCCGCCTTCAGATAGAAATTAAATAATTTTAATTAATCAACACTAAATGTTTCATTAAGTAAAACTTTCTTTGTATCTTAGTATTCAATTAATGGAATTAAAATAGTTTAGGTGTTAGATGAGCGACTCAAAATATCCTATTTGTGTAATTGAAGATAATACTCCAATAAGGAGATTATTCTGTACTATCCTTAAAAAAGCTGGTTATGAAACAGCTGATTTTCAAGATGGTTTTTCTGCTGTTGAATGGTTAAAAGGGAATAATGTCTCTGGTATAATTATGGATATTCTACTACCAGATTTGAATGGTACTGAATTAATTGCAATGGTAAGAGATTTACCAACTGTTGGCAATGTCCCAATTATTGCAGTAACGGGATTTGCACAAGCTAATGACAAAGAAAGATTTATGCATTTAGGTTTTGATTCATATATAGCAAAGCCAGTTAATACAGCAACTTTTGTTCAAGAAGTAAAAGCTGTATTTGAAAAGTAAGCTTAGCATTAATATTAATTAAAATCATTCATTAAAATGTCAAAAAAAAGTCCTAAAAAACAGGAAAACATTACAATTGCACCTGAAGTAGTGATTGAAAATCAAGTAAATAAACCTACTAAAAAAGATGATAATTCTTACGAAAAAGCATTAAAGGATTCTCAATCCTCAGGTTTATTTAAAACAGTCTTTAATTTTAAAAAAACTTATCCTGCTTTTATTCTTCTAATATTTGCTATTGCAGCAAGTTTCTTTGTTAGGAGTACTATTAAAAGCAATATTGACAATGATCAAAAAAATTCCTATGATAAAGCCGTTAGTTTAATAACTAATAGACTTGAACAGAACTACAATAATTATGAGCAAGTAGTTGTTTCAATGAAAAACCTATTAGAAAAAACTTACCCAGTTAGGGATATTTTTGAACTTAATGCCTCAGTTCCTACAAGCACTAACAAAGCTATTAAAATTATAACTTTTGTTAAAAGAGTACAGAAATCTGATTTAGAGAAGTTTACTTACAATACAATGTCACAAGGATATTTCGATTTCAAGTTGAAACCTGAAACCCAAAAAGATGTGTATTACATCACTGAGTACTTTTATCCCTATGATAATAATGCAGAATATAGCGGGCTTGATTTTGGTGAGAACAAATCTATTTCATCATATTTTACAGAAGCTATTAAAGAGAATAAAGTATTTACAAGTGAATTTACAGAAATTAAAAAAGATACTCTTGGTTTTTATATAGCTATACCTGTTTATTCAAAGGACAAACCTTCTAATAGTACCCAAGAAAGAGAGTTAGCATTTAATTCTTTCATAATTATGGAATTAAAAGCTAAAGATTTTCTTGATTATGTTTTTGTAACTGAAAAAGCTAAATCCGATGAAACTTTGGTTTTTGATATTGAAGATAATGGTAAAAAGATATATAAATCAAGTAACCATAATTTAAATGGCACTTACACACCTTTAATTCAAGATTCCAAAACTATTAAATTTGCTAATAGGGAAATAAAAGTTAACTTTGCAACTATACCAAATTTCGCAGGGTCACAAGAATTTATTCCACTAATTTCCTTTATTGGTTCTTTAGGTTTATCTTTCGTTTTATTTGCATTTGTGGTATCTGTTATCACAAGTAGAGCAAGAGCTGTTGATTTAGCAGAACGTATCACTCGAGACCAAAGAAGGATAGTTGAAGCTAGCCAAGATATTATCGCTGTACTTTCTACTGACGGAATTTGGAAATCTATGAATCCAGCATCTATTAAAATATTTAATTTAGAACCAAATGCTTTTATTGGTACTGATATTAAAGGTCTATTTTTTAATGATGAAGGAAATATTTATTTTTCTAATCTAATTAACCGTTCGGAAAATGAATATACTGACAGAGTAGATTTACAAATGAAGACCAATGATGGTTCAGTAAAATGGATTAATTGGAGCTTTACACTTTCTAAACTAGATAAATTGATATATGCAATTGGTCGTGATGTTACGTTAGAAAAAATAGCTGAAGAAGAAGCGAAATTAAGAAATAAGCAAGTTACTTTAGCAGAGCAGTTTTCTCGTGAAGCTTCAGAATCTAAGACTTATTTCATGATTAAACTTGGTCATCAAATTAGAAATTCACTTACTGGTATTGTTGGATATTTACAACTTATCTCGGGTAAGGTATATGATACTGAAGAAGAATTAGATAACTTCGTTGCTCTTGCAGAGGAATCAACCGATGAGTTATTTACTTTTACTTCTGATTTGTTAGATAGGTCGGAACAAGAGGAGAAAGAAGCTAATATAAGTATGGAAATGGTGAATTTCAATAAAGTATTAGAATTAGCAGAGCAGAAACTAAAGCAATATGTACTTTCTGGAGTAGATATTAAAGTTAATATTGATAAAGGTGAAAAAGTACCACACATGGTAGCTGATGAAAATATATTATCTGAAGCTATAGTTAAAGTATATGATGCACTTTCTTCTGGATTATCTGAATGTAAATTTGATTTGATAGTCAATGAGAATAGTCATGAAGGTGCTACAGAAATTCAAATTGTTGGTAGCCCTAACGCTTTAGTAGAAGAATTAATAAATATATTTAAAGAAAATAAAAATAATCTTATAGATGCTCTTAAACATGATAAAAGAGATGTGCTTTTAGACTTAGCTATAGTTGAGTCAAATATTAAAAGAATGTTTGGTACAATGAAAGTAGATTCATTAGGTAAGGAAGGTAATTTAGTTATGTTAACTTTACCAATGAATCAACAGAATAACCACTAATCTATTCTAAAATCTTTGTAAAAATAAAAACCCCAACTTTTAAAGTTGGGGTTTTTTATATTCATTTCGATATTAAATCACTTTATTAAGCAACTTTACTCTGACTTTTCTTACTTGAATAGGCATCAGCTGCTTCACGTACCCATAAGCCATTGTCATGAGCCGCTTTTCTTGCCTTAATCCTTAGTTTATTCATAGGTCCATTTCCTTTAATAACATTCATAAATTCATCCCAAACTATTTCACTTGATTCGTAATGCTTAGTTTCAGGATTCCATTTAAGATTCTCATCAGGAATTTTTAGACCTCTTGCTTCAGCCTGAGGTACAGTTTGGTCAATAAACTTTTGACGTAATGAATCATTCGATTCAAGTTTGATTTTCCAACGTAATGCTTTTTCAGAATGTGGTGAATTTGCATCTGATGGTCCAAACATCATAAGAGACGGCCACCACCAACGGTTTAAAGCATCTTGAGCCATTTGTTTTTGCTCTTCAGTACCTGAGCAAAGTTTAGCAATTATTTCGTATCCTTGTCTATTATGGAATGCCTCTTCTCTGCAAATCCTTACCATTGCTCTTGAATAAGGTCCGTAGGAAGTACCCATTAGTGAAACTTGATTTACCATTGCGGCACCATCTACAAGCCAACCTACAGCACCCATGTCAGCCCAAGAAGTAGTAGGATAATTGAAGATGCTAGAGTATTTTGCTGTTCCATTATGTAGTGCTTCAAGCATTTCTTCTCTTGATGCACCTAATGTCTCAGCAGCATTATAAAGATACAAACCATGCCCCGCTTCATCTTGTACTTTCGCAAGTAATGATATTTTACGTCTTAAATTAGGTGCTCTTGTGATCCAATTACCTTCAGGTAGCATTCCAACAATTTCTGAGTGTGCATGCTGACTCATCATTCGAATTAAATTCTTGCGATACTCTTCAGGCATCCAGTCTTTGGGTTCGATTTTTTCACCACGAGCTATTTTAGCTTCAAATTCTTCTAATCTTTTTTCTTCTGTCATAAAGTGACCTATGATTTAACTTATTCTACTACAAATATATCAAATTAAATTTTTATTTGAAAGTAGATTAAGTTGGTTAATATGAAATTAATAATCACCGTTCATTTCTAAATGATGAGCACTACCATTTGCAAAGTGGTGTCCATTCTTAATTTTTAAGTTACTCTTATCTTTCACATAGACTCCAAACATCTCGTCTAATACTTTTTGTCTGTATGAGAATATACCATCAAGTTGTTTCTTTACAAATAGCTCACGAGCTATATTCCCAAGTGGACCAAAAGGCAGAACATAATGTATTTTATCAATCATTTCAACCCCATTTGGGATTTCTCTAATCATGTGCTCATGATGCCACATTCTGTATGGACCAAATCTCTGCTCATCTACGAAAAAATAGGGCTCATTTACATGTGTAATTTCAGTAACCCAAGTAATTGGTACATTAGGAAATGGACAAACTGTATATGTTATTATTAATCCTGGATAAATCTTTTCAGGTAAGAAATCTGAAGTAATACAAAAATTCATATACTCAGGTGTAATCTTACTTAGGTTCCTTGGATTCGAAAGGAAATCCCACGCTTCCTTTACTGTTATGGGCAATTTTTGAACTGCCTCAAGCGTATAAACCTTCATTTTGTTTTTGATTAAATTGTAAAATTTGTCTTGTAAGTAACAACGTCTTTAGACTAATATAATTGTTTGTTATGGTATTTATATTTATGAAGTTTAGCTTTTAATATTTTTGATTTATTATTCATTTCTATAAACGTAACTAAGTAATTGTAATATTAATTTTAATACTGATTTGGATTTTCCACAGATTGTTTGTAAATTTGTAACTCTTTTGGTAGATAATTCAGAAAAAGATTATGTCAATTATCGACGAACAGCAAGTAGAACAGGTAGCTCCTGTCAAAAAAAGAACTCGTAGAGCTAAGTATATTACTCTTTACTCTCAGTTCTTAATGAAAGAAACTAAGCATGAATTAATTGGTGAGCCAATTGAGTCAGAGCGAGGTAGATTTCAATGGGCAAGATGTACTAGAAGTCGTCATTCTCAATTGGTAAATTTAGATTCTATTGAAGCTGATGTAGATAAGTCAAAAGCAGTTGTGCATATAACTCGCGAAGACGCTAGAAAATATTCTCCTAAAGATTCATATGAAATTGGCGAAGTTTTATATCATTCTGTTTGGGATGATGTCGGTATAGTTAAAGCTAAAGATGTTACTTCGACTGGTGGACGCTCTATAATTGTAGAGTTTGAAAAAAATAACGAAAAAAAATTAATAGAAAACCTTAAATAACAGGAATATCAATGATTGGTGTTACAATCCAAACTAATGAAAATATTGATAGAGCTTTAAGACGCTTTAAGAAGAAGTATGAAAGAAGCGGTGTTCTTCGTGAATATAAAAAAAGAACTGCTTTCATGAAACCAAGTGTTGAGAAAAGACTTTCTAGAATTAAAGCTGCACGCAGACAATATAGAATCTCTATTGAAATTGCTAACGGATAAGTAAAAGCTATTCAAGTAACATTTAAGAATAATTAAAGTCTATTGTAAATTGCAATAGACTTTTTGTGTTTTAATTGAAATTTGTTAAATTGTACAGTGCTTAAACCTAAATACATATATACTTTTGTTTTAGCAATAATTCTATTTTCTTGTAACGATACTAATTTCACTTCTGATAGCGAGTCTAAAACCTTACATATTGAAGAGAAATATTTGGTTACAAATGGAAATAGTGTATTAGTTTCTAAAAAAGAATTTAATAAAAGTGGTCTTTTAGTATTTAGCTATGAATACAGAGAAAATGGAAATTTATTAAAAAGTATAAACTACAGTTATAGTGAAAATAGGAGAAAGGAAAGAGTTACTACTTTCGATAATAATGGCCAAATAGATAAAATAGAATTAAGTAACTCAACCTATGGTATTGATGGTAAATTGTTAAAAATTGAAAAAACAGATACCTCTGGAAATCTTTTTTCTACTGTTGAATTAGGTTATGATAGTAAGGGAAATATAGAGTACTTGAAAGAACAAGAAAATGAAAATTTAATAGAAACACACTTCGAATATAATTTCCTAAATGGAAACCTCTCTGAACGGTTAACTAAGGTTATTGGTCAAGAAGATTATATACGTGAAAAGCTGACTTATTTAGATAAACTAAAAGTTATCAAAGAAAGCTACAATGGAAAAGGTTTACAAACTTCAAAAATTATATATACATACAGAAATGATGGCTATATAATTTCTGAAGAGTATTACACTTCTGATAATTCTTTTCTGAAAAAATATACATTTTCTTATAAGTTTTGGTAAAAACCAAACTACTATTAGTCTTCAAAACAAATACAGTTTATAAAAAACTTTCACCATCCAACATCAATTTACTACCGTTTATCCTGATATTTTGTGAATTCAAAACCTCTTGTATTAGTTACTTCTTTTCAATCCCTAATTTTGATTAGATGTAAAATTCACAAATCAAAAGGTATTTCTAATGCTTAAATTTCAAAATCTTATTGCAATAATTCTACTTGCAAATGTTGTACTACTTTTTTCTCAATCAAAACAGGTTATTTCAGGAAAAGTCTATGATTCCGAATCTCAGAATCCAGTAGTAGGTGCAAAAATCACTATAATCCTTGATAGTATTAATAAAATATCTGGTTATACTGATAAAAATGGAAAATTTAGAGTACCAAATATACCTATTGGTAGAAGAAAGCTTACAGTAAGTTCAGTAGGTTATCAAGATGTAGTGATTAATGAATTACTAGTTACTTCTGGTAAAGAAGTAACTTTAAATTTAGCTATTATAGAAAAAATCTCAAAAACAGATGAGATTATTGTAAATGCAAATCGTAAAGAAACTAAAATTACTACAGTAAATGAATATGCTACTGTAAGTGCAAGAGCATTCAATATTGAAGAAACGAGTAAGTTTGCAGGTGCACTTGGAGATCCGTCTAGAATGGCAGCTAATTTTGCTGGAGTGGTAGGAGCAAATGATTCTCGAAATGATATTGTTGTTAGAGGTAACTCTCCAGCTGGGATGCTTTGGAATTTAGAAGGTATAAATATTCCTAATCCTAATCACTTTTCAGCACTTGGTACTACAGGAGGTCCGGTTAGTATGTTAAATAATAACAACTTAGACAAGTCGGACTTTTTTACTGGAGCTTTTCCTGCTCAATATGGAAACGCTTTTGCTGGTGTTTTCGATTTGAACATGAGAAATGGTAATGCAAATAAAAATGAATTTATCGCTCAGGTTGGTTTCAATGGGTTTGAATTCGGAGCTGAAGGAGGTCTATATGGTGATTTAGGTGCGTCCTACATACTTAATTATAGATATTCAACGTTAGGTGTATTTCAACAAGTAGGCATAGATTTTGGTACTGGTGCTGCAACTCCAGACTATCAAGATTTAAACTTTAAAGTCTTTTTACCAATTAATGAAACTTCACGCTTTTCTGTATTTGGTGTAGGTGGAGCAAGTGATATTGCATTTCTAGGAAATGATGCTGACACTACTCAAAAGAATTTTTATGCAGATGAAACTCAAAATATTAAAGTAGATTATCAAACTTACATAGCTGGAATTACATATGAAAATAATCTAACAGAGAATAGTTTGTTAAAGTTTACATTTGGTGCTAGTAGAACATCTCAAAATTTCACAGGCGATTCAATTGATTTACAAAGAATAGCTTATCCTAGTGGTGAGGCAAAATTCTCTACTACTAAATTATCATTTGTTGGTAATTACAGATTAAAGTTTGATAGCAAAAATTCAATGGTAGCTGGTTTTAATATAGATAGATTAAATTTTGACTTATACAATGCTGATATATATAATGGAATTAACAAAGTTGTGCGAGTTGATATGGCAGATAATTCATTGTTATCACAAGGATTCGTTCAATATAAACATAAGTTTACAGACGAATTCTCTACAATTATAGGTTTGCATGCTCAGCATTATGATTTAGGAGATGAAATTGCAATTGAACCACGAGCGAGTGTTCAATACCAAATCTCACCTATACAATCTATTTCTTTTGGATACGGTTTACACAGCCAAGCACAAAATATTTATGACTACTTTATTACTAGACCAAATCAACAAGGTATTCCTATAAATAATACAAATATGGGCTTTACAAGAAGTCATCATTTTGTAGCTACATATGATTGGTCTTTTGCTGACTTTTGGAGAGTCAAAATTGAAACTTATTACCAATCTTTATTTAACATACCTATTGATCCTTTAAATCCTACTTTTTCAATGGTAAATGTTGGTAATTCATTTGAACCACTTAATAGAGTTGGTTTAATTAACGAAGGTACTGCTACTAATTATGGGTTTGAGTTTACTCTTGAAAAGTTCTTCAGTGATGGATTTTATATGCTAGCAACTGCTTCAATATTTGATTCAAAATATAAAGGATTTGATAAAGTAGAGAGAAATACTGCCTATAATACAAATTATGTTGCTAATTTACTTGCTGGAAAAGAATTTAAGATTGGTGATGATGTGTTCTTCATTAGCTTGAAACTAACTGCAACTGGTGGTAGATATCTTACCCCTGTAGATTTTGAAAGGTCTAAGTTGGCTGGCGAAGCTGTATATGATGAAAGTAAAGCATTTTCTGAAAGACAAACTCCCTACTTTAGGTTAGATACTAAAATTGGTTATAGAGTAAATTTTGGTTCGAGTACAATGGAATTTGCAATTGATTTCCTAAATGTAACTAACAACGAAAATGTGTTTAATCAAAGATATAGCCGTCGTTTGAATCAAGTTGTTACAGAATTTCAACAAGGCTTTATGCCAATTCCAACTTTTAGATATACATTTTAACTAATTAATGAAATGAACTCTAATACCCTAAAAATAATACTAAAAGACTTCTTCAAGTATATATTATTTATCCTGGTGGTAGCATTTATTGCTATCACCTTAATTACAGGGATAAAACAGTATTTTGGAATCGTTGAAAATCAACAGAGTTTTGCAAAAATGTACTTTGTATCTGTAATTTACACGACTACTATGGTTACAATCCAATTACTAAGTTTTAAAATTACTAATACATTATATCCTGTTGTATCAAGATTATCGGCTCTAATTCATATACTTTTTCAATCAAGTATGATTTTCCTTAGTTTTGCTCTTTCTGTAGAGTTAGAGAAAATCGTTTATGGTGATTGCCAAATCCCACCAAATATTATGGCAATAATACTTACAGTATCATTTGTTTTTTCTTTGATAATGAATACATATTATTATTTGAATCAATTTTATAATCAGTCTTTAAATTCTCAGAAACTTGCAATAGAATCAGAATTAAAGACACTTAGAGCACAAATCAACCCACATTTTCTGTTTAATACTCTCAACTCAATTGTTGCACTTATTTCTATTAATCCTAATAAAGCAGAGAGTATAACTGAGAAACTGGCAGAATTATTTAGATATAGCTTAAAAGCATCCAAAGATAATCTTGTTGCTCTAGAAGAAGAATTAACTGCTATTAAACTCTATCTTGATATTGAAATAGTTAGATTTGGAAAAAGACTAAGTGTAACATATAACTTAGATAATTCAATTGATAATATAATGATACCAAGTTTGTCAATTTTATCCTTAGTTGAAAATAGTATCAAGCATGGAGCAAATAAAATTGAAGGTGAATTTGGAATTCAAATTAACACCAAAGCTATGGGTAATTTTATCCACATTGAAGTAATTGATTCTGGAGAAGGATTTAACAATTTCAGCTACAGTGAGATTATAGTAAAAGGAAACGGTCTTAAAAACATAAAAGAAAGATTAAATTTATTATATAAAGATAAAGCGAAATTGTTGCTTGTAGATAATACAGCTTCATTAATTATTCCAATAAAACCTATAAGTCAAGATATTCTTAATTATAGTAATATTAGAGTAAATTAATGCAAGATTTAAAAAAATTGAATTTTCTTTTGGTAGATGATGAACCTAATGCAATACTTAGGTTTAAATCATTATTAAATAAAATAGAATATGAATCATTTAACTATAGAATAGAAAATATTTATGAAGCTGAAAGCGGTACTAAAGCAATACCACTGATTTACTCTTTAAAGCCGGATATAGTATTCTTAGATATACAAATGCCAGGATTAAATGGATTTGAAGTACTTGACTTACTTACATTCGATAGACCTCATATTGTATTTGTAACAGCTTATGATGAGTTCGCATTAAAAGCTTTTGAAGTTCATGCTTTAGACTATTTAACCAAACCTGTCAACTTAGAACGTTTAGAAAAAACTATCAAACGATTTGTAAGTTTAAACTCTAAACAATACAACAAAGACTTAGATCAATTAGTAAATAGTAGAGAGTCTCAACCACTTAATCGGCTTACTGTGCATGATAAAGGAAGTCTAAAAGTAATCAAATTAGATGAAATAAACAGAATTGAAGCTGAAGAAAAATATGTTTACATTTATCTTGATAACGGTAAATTTAGAACAGATTTCACTTTAGACTACTTGGAATCTAGATTAGACGTAAAACAATTCATTAGAGTTCACCGCTCACATATTGTAAAGATTGATACTGTTAAAGAACTAATACCTTGGTTTTCTGGTAGCTATGTTATCAAATTATCTGATAATACTCAATTACCTATTGCGCGTCGTCGTTTAAAAGAAGTAAAATCTTTGTTGGGTGGGTAATAGTATAAATGTTAATATTACTTAATCGTATAGTCAAATATTGAATTAGTATTTACTGCCTGCTTCAGTAATTTTTTGCAATGTTACAGCAGATTTTATCCCAATTTTAGCCGATATTTCTTCAATTTTAATTCCTTTTGATTTCATCAATACAGCTGCTGTATGGGTAAGTGTATGTGGAGTTAATTTGATGTCTTGTTCTTCACTCAATGTTGATTTTAAACGATTTAATATTATCTCTCTTACTCCGCGTTTAGTAATTGCTTGTTTACCACTTCTATTGCTTAAACTCAGAAAAAGGGGTTCACTAGAAAATGCTACACCTCTACTTTTTATATACGCGATAATGGCATCGGCTGTATCAGTCTTTAGTTCAATATCATTATATTTACCCTTATCAAGTTTAACTGATAAGTAATGTTTCTTTTTTACCTGTCTAAAATCTTGAAATTCAATTTCAGGTATTTTACCTTCTTCAAGACCTGCATATACTATCAAATGAAGAATAGCTCTATCTCTATAATCTTGTTCACTTACTTTTGGTAATTCTTTGAATAGCTTAATTAACTGCTCTTTATTTAAAAAGTCAAATTTAACAACTCTATCTTTTATCTTATAATTCACTCTACGAGCAGGGTTCTTTTCAATTATATTTTCTGATGAAAGAAAGTGGCAAAACCTTCTTAAAGCAGTAAGGTAGGTACTAATCGAATACTTTTTCATTTTCTTTTTGTATTCTAAATAGCGTTTGTACTTAACTACATCATCTACTGTAAATCTAAAAGTACCTCTTCTACAAAACTCAGAAAATTCAAATAGTGCTTTACGATAGGTGACAACTGTCGCAGAACTTTTCTTACTAATAGAATCAAGGTATGCTCCTATTTGTTTTTCAAGCTCAGCTTGTTCTAATTGTACTTCTTTGAAAGTTTCTTTAATCATTTTAGCTAAATTGCACTTTGCTTACTGACAAATATAAACATTGATAAGCAAAATAATAACAGTGAATTTGTAACTTAATGTCAAAAAGAAAAAATAGACCAAGATTAGAACTTAAAATTGACTCAATTGGATTTGAAGGAGTAGCTATTGCTCGAGTAGAAGGTAAGGTTTATTTCGTTAAAGGAGCAGTGCCAGGGGATAAAGTAATAGTCGAAGTAAAAAGAAACAAGAAAAATTACGCAGAATGTCATTTAATTGAAGTTATTGAAAAATCGGATTTGAGAATAGAGCCACCATGTTCTCACTTTGGTGTATGTGGCGGTTGTACTTGGCAGAATTTACCATATTCAGAGCAAACTGCATGGAAAACAAAACACGTAGAAGATGCAATAAAGAGAATAGGTAAGTTAGAATCAACTGAAGTAAAGCCAATACTTGAATCTGAAACTATATTTAACTACCGCAACAAAATGGACTTCTCATTCTCAAGTGGGAGATGGCTTACACAAGCTGAAGTAGAAAGCGAAGAAGAAATTGAAAATAGAAATTTTGCTTTAGGACTCCATATTCCTGGTAGATATGACAAAGTACTTGATTTGAAACATTGTTTCATTCAATCCGATTTTGGCAATGAAATAATGCCAATTCTTAAAGAAGAAGCTATCAGATTAGGATTAACAGCATACAATTCCAGAGAACAAAGTGGGTTTTTACGTGGCTTAATTATTCGCAATTCTGTAAAGACCAATGAAACTATGGTTATACTTGTAACTAATGACGTAACGAGTAAAGATGAAAGGCACTATATTGAATACTTCAAAAAAGTAGCTATAGAGCTAAATGCAACCAGTGTATATCATGCTATTAATAATACTGTCAACCCAGTTAAAGTGGTAGAACAATTCTTATTAGAAGGAAAAGAGAATTTAACTGATGAAATATTAGGTATTAAATATGAAATTTCACCTTTTTCATTTTTTCAAACAAATTCATATCAGTTAGATATATTTATTGCTAAAATAATTGAAGTAACTAATCCACAACCCAATGATACAATTTGGGATTTATATTGTGGCACTGGTTCTATTACACTACCAATTGCAGGGTCTTGTAAGAAAGTAATTGGTATTGAGCTAAATTCAGATTCAATTGATAATGCAATAATGAATTCAAAACTGAATAATATTAGTAATACTGTGTTTTATGCATCAAACTTGCATGACAAAAATATACCTGAGTTACTAACTGGACTTGAAAGACCTGATAAGATTATACTTGACCCTCCAAGAGCTGGTATTGCAGAAAACTTAATTAACCATTTATTACAAATTGAATCTAAAGAGATAACTTATGTTTCTTGCAATCCTTCAACACAAGCAAGAGATTTACAGTTACTCTCAAATAAGTATATTGTTGAATACGTAATACCTGTAGATATGTTTCCACATACATATCATATTGAAAGTATAGCAAAGTTAGTGTTGAGGAATGATGGCAACTAAAGTAGATTTGAAAGAACATAAGTTCAATGTAAATGAGTTCTTCTATTCAATACAAGGGGAAGGCACTAGGATAGGTCGTCCATGTATATTTGTTAGATTTCAAGGTTGCCTTTTGCGTTGCACTTGGTGTGATACTCCTTATGCTTTAGAAAGAAAAGAGACAGCTATGCTAATGTCTGCTGATGAAATATTCGACTATATAGCGAGATGGAATTGCAAACACTTGATGCTTACTGGGGGAGAACCTCTCGAACAAAAAGGTATATTTGAATTCATTGCTTTAGCTTGCGATAGAGGTTATGAGGTAGTGATAGAAACGAATGGACAAGTTTACGCTGAAGCTGTGGATAGTAGAGCAGTTAGGGTAATGGATATGAAGGCGCCGGGTTCTAAAATGGAGAAAAAGAATAACTATAAAAATTTAGAAATACTTACTAAAAAAGATGAATTAAAGTTTGTAATTGCTGATAGGTTGGACTTTGACTGGTCTGTAGAGCTTTGCAATAAATTTGGAATGTGGGACAAAGTAGAAGCAGTAGTATTTTCACCCGTATTTGGGAAGCTTGAGCCAATCGAGTTAGCTAATTGGATATTAGAATTTAATTTAAAAGCGAGAATGCAAGTCCAATTACATAAATATATATGGGAGCCAAGTAAAAGAGGGGTTTAATTCAGTTTCATAACGTTTAACTGTATCTTTTTCTTCTCTTTATTGTGTTTTTCTTCTAATCTTTCTATATCAATTTCACTTACTGAGCTATGCTCACAGAGATTTCTTAGCAATTCAAAAGTATATATACCTGTTGAATGTCCGTTAGCCCATTTAGCATTAAGAGCATAATTCCCAATAGGAGAAAGCTCAGTCAAATCGAATACCCCGGGTTCTATTTTAATTTCAACTGGCTTAGAATAAACCATATTACCAATTTGCTCACCAGCACAAACAGCACATGGGCAGTCTCTGCGTAGTGTTTCTAAGCTAATCATCGCATTATAACCATCACTCCAAGTTATCTCTAAAAGGAATG
>VYMC01000111.1_pt1 | contig 21248 bp, 19 predicted proteins | sample 5115301 | NCBI WGS metagenome assembly VYMC01 (sample SAMN12291802, study PRJNA351875) | freshwater metagenome | isolation source: freshwater lake | place: USA: Michigan, Wintergreen Lake | collected 2013-08-08 | reverse complement strand
CTTCATCACTAAAGTAGCCAGTTTCTTCTTTACATTCTCTCTTTGCTGCTAATAGAGAATCTTCGTTGTTATCTATAAGTCCACCAGGTAATTCGATAGTTATTTCTTCATTACCAAAACGAAATTGTCTAACAAAAACAATTTTCTCATCAACAGTCTCGGCGATGATATTGACCCAATTAGGTGAATCTATTAAAGTAAAAATTCCGCTTTTTTGTAGAACAGAGTTCTCTCTAAATACTCTTTTTAGTTTAAAGATTTTGTAATCTTCTTCGCTAATTTGACCTTTTACTAGCCATGGACTAATCATTTAAAGTGACAAAATCTTAAAGTAAATAGAACCCTTATATCGTTTTCCTTTAGCAGCTTTACCATCTGGTGGCGGGTTGTTTTTATCAGTAAAGCCAAAACCAACAGGATTTAATCTATCGGTTGCAATACCCTTTTCTACCAAATAATTTTTTAATAAATTAGCTCTTTCTTGTGTTAGAGTTTGGTTTGAAGTTTGATTATTGTTTTCATCAGCGTAACAACAGATTTCAAATTTTGCTTGTGGATTTTTCTTCATAACAATCAGAATTGACTCGAAAATGTAATCAATTCCAGTTTTCAATTTTGATTTTTTTGGGTCAAATGGCTTTATCTTAAGCGGTAATTCAACACCAACAGCCATTGGTTTTAGTTCTATATCTTTGGAGATTTCAGCATATTCTTTTGAGTTGGGTAATTCTACATCAATCTCGGTAGCAAAATATCCATTTGATTCAATTCTTAAAATTACTTTCTGCCCAGGTTTCAAACCAGAAATACTATAAACACCACCAGCTGCTTCGTTAGAAGTAACAGGTCTTGCTATAACTTTTGCATTAATATCCAGAATTTTGATTGTAGACTTGATTCCACTTTTCTTTATAAAATCGGTTACATTACCAGTTAGTGTGAGATTTACACCAACTTGACATAAAGCAAATGCTGAAGTTAAGATTAAAAGTAGTAGAATTTGTTTTTTCATTGGTTTCTCAAGTTTTGTCAAAAATACAAAGAATTACAAAATTTAAAGTAAATATTTAATTATTAACTTAAATGACTTAATTTGAATTCATAGGAGTGAAAAATGGAATTAGCAACAAATAAACAGAGAATTTATCCTAACAAGCCAGAATGGAAAATACTACTTGATATTTTGATTTATCAGGATTCATCTTTACTATATAGAATTTGTAGGAAGATGATTATCCACCTGAATAGACTTAAAATTTCTGAGATACATTTCTTTATGGAAGAACTAAATCCTTCTTATGAAACTACTGAGTTGAATCAAAACCTTGGACCAAATTGGCCCAAACCCAAAGGGAATCCATTTATTCCTAAAGATATTGTAAATAAAATATTTGATATTGCTGACAAATATATACCAGATGATGAAATTACATATTTAATTACTCAATGGCTTCATCGAGAAAAGCTAAGTTCATTGGCAAAAGTTATAGAGAAGAAGAATGCCCCATTAATTGAGGTAGTTGAAGCTATAAAGAAGTATTTCAATTTAGGAGGAAGTCAAGACTTCACTACAATAGATGAAAGAATTGGTGTACGTGTAGGAATTATCTACCGTTTTTTATCAGAAAATTTAAGGTATATCAATATAGCGAAGAACTATGTTCGGCTTACTACCTTTAGGCATATATTTGAGAGAATAGTTGGAACAGCTTATGGTACAGGAAAAGTAGGTGGTAAAAGTGCAGGTATGATACTTGCACAAAGCATAATTAATGAAAGAAAAGCAGAAAATCCTTTATTGGAAGGTGTTTATACACCAAAAAGTTGGTTTCTAACTTCTGATGGGATATTGGAATTTATGTATCACAATGCAATTGATGATTTTTCTTTTACTAAGTATGATTCAATTGATAATGTGAAGTTAGAATATCAATTTATTGAATATGTGTTTAAGAATTCTCGCTTTCCACCAGAGTTCTTATTTTCGTTCAATATGATATTAGATGACTTAGAAGGAAGACCAATAATTGTCCGCTCATCATCTTTATTAGAGGATAGCTTTGATGCAGCATTTACAGGCAAGTATAAATCATTATTCCTTTCAAATAAAGGCACTAAGGAAGAAAGACTATCTGCATTAATGAATGCAATTTCAGAGGTGTATGCTTCTACCTTTGGTCCTGATGCTATAGAATATAGGGTAGAAAAAGGACTTATAGATTTCCGAGAAGAGATGGGAGTACTAATACAAGAAGTTGTTGGAAATCAAATTGGTAATTACTTCATGCCAAGCTATGCGGGGGTTGCTTTCTCGCAAAATGAATTTCGATGGACTACTCGCCTCAGACGAGAAGATGGAGTCGTGAGAATAGTAGCAGGACTTGGCACCCGTGCAGTAGATAGGACAATGGATGATTATCCAATTATGATTGCCCCAGGTAATCCTGACTTAAGAGTAAATCAATCTTACGAGCAAATGGTTCGGTATAGTCAAAATAACTTAGATGTGATAAATTTGAATACAAATCAATTCGAGACTGTTAGCTTTGAAGAAGTATTAAAAGAAAGCAATTATTATTTCCCAAGCTTAGAAAATATAGTTTCACATGATAAAGGGAAGGTGCTAGTAGAACCAGTTAGTAAAATGAGTGATTTTAAGAATGAAGAGAATGTCATTACTTTTAATAATCTATTCAAAAGGACAAAATTCTTAAAGCAGATTAAAGAAGTGCTAAATGAGCTTTCAACTGCATTTAATTCTCCTGTAGATATAGAATTCGCAAGTGATGGAGAGAAGCTGTACTTATTACAATGCAGACCACAAAGCAACTTTGATGTATTGGAAAAAATTGAAATACCTACTAATCTAAATAAGGAGGATATTATCTTTTCTGCAAATGAATATGTGTCATCAGGTTTGTTAGATTCAATAGATTATGTTGTATATGTAGAGCCATTAGCTTATGAAGAATTACCTTCAAGAGAAGATATGCTTACTATTGGTGAGATAGTAGGTAAACTGAATAAAATGTTACCTAAAAGAAAGTTTATATTGATTGGACCTGGAAGATGGGGAAGCAAGGGTGATATTAAATTAGGAGTACCGGTAACATATGGTGATATAAACAATACATCGCTGCTTGTAGAAGTTTCTAAAACAAATAAAGATTATGTACCTGAGCTTTCATTTGGTACACACTTTTTCCAAGACTTAGTAGAGGCAAATATCAAATATTTACCACTTTATCCTGATAAAGAAGGTAATTCATTCAATGAAAAATTTTTCAAAGAGACACCAAACTCGCTTGGTATGTTTTTAAGCGGATTTGAGACATATGAAAAAGTAATAAAACTTATCAATATTAACCATTACAAAGTAAATACAAAGCTAACTATTCTAATGGATGGGGATAATTCTAAAGCAGTTTGCTTTGTTAAATAATAAATTTGCCTATACAAAATGTAATAGAATTGGAATTATGAAGTTAGATTTTCCAACAATTAATTTTTGTTAATAATATTCACAATTTATTGATTTTTAGAAAATTAGTGAAATTGAAATTGGAATATTCAATCATTCTTTTGTATTTTTGACACCCAATAAAAAACCAAACTTTTCAAAAACATATTTGGCAAATAGAAAATGACTAAAGCGGACATAGTAGATGAAATTTCAAGAGCAACTGGCTTAACTAAAATTGAAACCAAGGCAGTGGTAGATGGAGTATTCCAAAGTATAATTGGAGCGGTAGCTAAAGGAAAGCGAATCGAGCTAAGAGGTTTTGGAGTATTCAAATCAAAAAGTAGAAAACCAAGAATGGCTCGAAACCCTAAAACGGGTGAATTAGTGCCTTTAGAAAAGAGATTTGTACCTGTATTTAAACCTTCACCAGACTTTTTAGATAAAGTAAATGAAGAACTTAAGAATTTTTCTGGTGAAATTGAAGATTAAATTTGTGTAGATTTAGAAATAATCTTATATTTGCAGTTCAAAATTTAAATAATTAAGGAAATTAAAATGCCTTGTGGTAAGAAAAGAAAACGTCATAAAATGGCGACTCATAAAAGAAAGAAAAGATTGAGAAAAAATCGTCATAAGAAAAGAAAATAATCTTGAGAGCGTTGTGTACTTCACAGCGCTTTTTTTTTGGAATAAAAGTTAGATGACGGAAATAATATTTTTAGGTGGTTCGGAAGAGGTAGGTGCAAATTCTGTATTTATAAGTGTAGATGGTATTAATTTTATCGTTGATACAGGTTTACATCCAAAACGTAGAGATAGATTAGCATTTCCACAAGTAGAGCCGATTATTAACCGAAATATAGACAGTATATTAATAACACATGCTCATACTGACCATATCGGAGCATTACCTTATGTACTAAAACAATTCCCATCTTCTAAAATATTAATGACCTACCCTACTAGGGACTTACTCGAAATATTACTTAGAGATACCGCTAAAATATTGAAATCAGATGTAACGACAGAATTTGATAGTAGTGCATTGGAATATTATAAACGCGAGCATCTAAATCATTTGTGGAGACTTCTTGAAGCCTCTCATTACAACCAAGAGAACGTATATTTAGACTACTTTTCTGATAATAAAGCTATAGTGAAATTCCACCAAGCAGGGCATATACTTGGCTCTGCTTCTATATCAATTGATACAGATTCAACATCTATACTTCACTCTGGAGACTTGAACTTTACTGATAGTGCAATGCTTAAAAAAGCCAGCTTACCAAGACATCATCGAGATATCTTGATAATGGAAAGTACCAATGGAAATACTGAGTTACCCAATCTTAAAGAGGAAATTAACAGATTTGCTACTTATATTAACAAGATAACAAATCAGAACGGAGTTGTGTTGGTACCAATATTCTCAACTGGTAAGGCACAAGAAATACTAAGAATACTATACAGCTTGAAAAGAAAAGGTAGCATTCCGAACTTGCCGATATATACACATGGATTGACAAGAAGGATAAGTAGAGTATATGATATTTACTGCTATTATGAAGGAATGAAGAATAAGGGGTTTGAAGTTAGTGATGTAGAGCAAGAAGAGCTGATATTGAAGGATTTTTCAACTTCGGAGATAATAAGGAAGCCCGGTATCATATTGGCTAATGGTGGAATGGTAGGCAGAAGAACATACGCTTATACTGCTGCATTTGATGTACTTAAAAAAGCAAATAGTGGAATTGCTTTAGTTGGTTATCAAGATGAGGATACACCTGGATACGCAATATTGAATTCACAAAAGAAAGACAAAATACAACTAGGCAATCATAAAATCATAAGGGAATGTGAAGTTGAGAAATTTAGATTTTCAGCACATTCACCAAGAGAAAAGATAATAGAATACATACTTGATGTAAAACCAAAGTATTTATTTCTCAATCATGGTCAAGAGGAAGCAATATCTTATATAGCAATGGCAATATCAGAGCACAATATTGGAACAAAAATCATAATCCCAACTGTAGGTAAAAGTTATATAATTTAATAATTTTAAAAATTGTTAGGGATAATAATTATTACCCCTAACAGAAAATATCATTTCTTATAATAGAGGCATTTTCCTTACTTCAGCTACACCTCTTCTAGAACCTGCAACTATTTCAATCTTAGTGCCGACCTCTTTATACTCAGGTAAGACGTAAGCCATTCCAATAGGTACATTTAGAGAGGGTGATTGGTTGCCACTTGTAACAAATCCAATCTCTTTTTCGCCATCAAAAACTTTGTATCCATGACGAGCAATGAATTTATCAGTTTCGACTACAAATCCAACTAAATTGCGTTTTAATCCTTCTTCTTTAGCAGATTTAAGAACATCACTACCATTGAAATTACCTTTTGCCAATTTAGTAATCCAGCCAAGACCTGCCTCTAAAGTATGAGTATCTTGAGTTATGTCATTACCATATAGTGCATATCCTTTCTCCAACCTTAATGTATCGCGACAGCCAAGACCAACAGGAGCTATAGAATATTCTTTACCTGCATCCATAAGCATATCCCAAACTTTTTGGCATACTTCCTCATTACCTCTAAAGTAAATTTCATAACCAACCTCACCTGTGTAACCAGTACGAGATAGAATCATATCAATACCTGCTAATTTTCCTTTTTGGAAATTGTAATAAACAATATCGGAAAGATTAGTATCAGTAAGCTTTTGAAGTGTTTCTATAGATTTAGGACCCTGAACTGCAAGTAGATTAATTTCATCAGAAATATCAGACAATTCGCAGTTGAAACCATCTAAATTACTTTTCAACCAAGCAAAGTCTTTATCAATATTAGCTCCATTAACAACAAGCATGTAATAATTTTCTTCGATGCAATAAACTAATAAATCATCAACGATACCACCATTATTATAAAGCATAGCACTATATTGGATAGAGCCAGGAGCTAGCTTTGAAGCATCATTAGTAGTGCATTTTTGAATAAAAGCTAATGCATCATTACCTTTAACTTCAAATTCACCCATGTGAGATACATCGAAAATCCCTACGGCTTCACGAACTGTCTTATGTTCAGCAATAATACCAGATGGGTATTGGATGGGCATTTCAAAACCTGCAAACTCAACCATTTTCGCATTAGCTTGCTTGTGCATTTTGTTAAAGTTAGTTAATTTCATTTTCTTATTGGAATTTCAAAAATCTAAAAGACAAAATTAGAGTATTTTATTGTTAGTTAATTAAGATAAGTTTTGAAATCAATTTTGTTTGTACTAAGTTTGTAGTTAAGCTCAATGAATAGAGGTTTTATTCGTTGATATTTTGAGTAAGCAATAGGATTCAAATGAAAGAACTTAGGATATTGAACTTCTATATGGTTGAGATAGATTTACCAACTGTATATACTCAAGAATTCTTTAATCTGATACCAGAGCAGCGCGATATGATAAACCGCTTGATGCAAGAAGGTATAGTATCTACATATAGCTTAAATGCAGAGAGAAGCAAGCTTTGGATGACCACAGTAGGAGCAACCAAAGAGGAAGTAGAAGCAATGCTACAGCTAATGCCTCTTTACAGCTATTTTGTTTACACAATAAGCCAGCTTGCTTTCCATAATAATTTTGTACATAAAATGCCTGAGCTATCGCTCAATTGATGTAAATTCGTATTAACTGCTCTTTAGTCAATCAGAGATGATTGGAGTGACTGTTTTACTCACTAGGTAGTTTGAATCTGAATCCCCTCCTCAATGGTGGGGATTTTTTATTTCAGGACTAAAGTTCGGGAAACTTATTACTCTAAGTCCTTATTATATTTTCTTAATAATTCAAGTCCACTTTTTATATCCTGAAAGTTATCCTTATGCAATTCCCAGTTACAATGTAATGCTAATAATTCAATTGGTTTTAGCTTTAATATATTTTCTAGCCCAATTAACGAAAAGGTAATTGAACCAACTAATCCAATTCCAACTTCATCAGTACCATCTAAATTGTAATTTACATATCTGTACTTAATCAGATAAATTGTTCTAATATCATTGGTTGGTGGCCAATATAAGTTTCTTTTATCTAAAATAAATGCTTGGTCTGGAAAAGCATCAAATTCATTGGGATGTGCTAACCAATTACACATTTCACTCAGAGCCTTAAAATCAGGATTATTAATCTCAGTAGGTATTTTACTCTCTAAATGCAATTCTTTTAAATAGCTTACTGCTTTAGTGCTATACCTATAGTCTTTAGCGAAATTTACTAATTTATCAATAGAATTTTCATTTCCAATTTTGACTTCAACCCAAGCTACTTCTATTTGAATGTTGGGATCCTTATAATTTCTCACTATTTGCAACAACATGTCTTGATAATCTTTAGCCAAATAAGGTATAGAAGTTGTTACACTTAAAACATAACTTTCTTCTTCTTTTTCAGAAGTTTTTAAAATATTTTTAAGAAATGTAAATCCATTATCTGAATTAAATGGGTGTTTGAAAGTACTTTTCCTTATAGCAATAGAATTACACATATCTAAATAGGATATACCCAAAAAGTTTGTTGGAATTTTACTATTTAACCCATTAATAATCAAGTTATATTTTTTATCATCTTCAGAAACGATGTTTAAAATAATATTCCAGAAATAACTATCGTTTTTGAAATCATTATTTACCAGTTCTGAAAGTTTGTTTATTCCTTTTGGATTTTTATAAAATGCAAACATTTTAAGAATCATAGTCTCACAACTACTATCTTTTTTTAATTTATAGTTCTTCGATTTAATTATTTCTAGAATATCTATCAACAATAGAATTCCATAATCATTTAAGTATAGAGCTGCTTCCTTACTAGTGACTTTCTGAAATAAAACAGAAAGATTATAAATATTATCCTCAATTTTTTCATCAAATGAATGCTGTAACTGAGTTTTAACAATTTCTAATGCTTCACAAATCAATTTAGATTCATTTTCGCTTTTAACTTCTTTATTTTGTAACTTATCTAATTCAATTGAGATTTTTGTTTTGGGATTTTCTATCCATTTATTTAATGCTATTGACAAAGGAGAATTATTTTGTGACAAACATCCATATATCATGTTACTTAACATAATCAAAATTATTAATTTTATTTTCATTTCTCTGAGTTTGTTTTATGGTTTGTTCTAAGTTTAGAAAGATATCTATGTCCTTTGTTTTAATAATATCTTGAAATATTTAGAATGAGTTTCCAGTCATTTCAATTCTTTAATTCATATTAACTAAGTAATTAGAACGTGCTAACTTCTAATCCAAATATAAGAAAATTTTACTATATATAAACTCCAATCTATACCTTGAAATGGTTATTCTTTAGTAATGCAAAGTTCAAGAGAAAGTATTAATGCAAATTCCTAATTATATTACTATTCAAAGAGTTTGCCGCTATTGATGTCGCTCATGGCTCTTTGGGAGCCGATTTTTAGGATATGTTTGATTGCTTGAGATGTTTTTTTTAAGCTGATTAGGAGATTGTCTTCTTCTTCTTGTTTGAATTTGCCGAGTACATAATCAACAAGTCCACCAGGACCGAAATCTTTGTCTATACCTAATCTCAAACGCCAGAAATTTGGTGTACCTAATTCTTCAATAAGGGATTTAAGCCCATTGTGTCCACCATCAGAACCACCTTGCCTTAAATGTATTTTACTAAGTGGAAAATTGTATTCGTCAACTAACGCAACTATATTGCTTGCGTTTAGATTGAAATCTCTGCAAATTACTTTTGCGGCTTTACCTGACAAATTCATATATGTGAGAGGTTTGGCAAGTAATACAGATTTTCCAGCATATTTAGTTTCTGCTAGTTGAAGCATATTCGTTTCTTTAGTAAACTCAATATTTGCTTCATCCATAAAATAATCTAAAGCAAGCCAACCAATATTATGGCGAGTAAACTCATACTCACTGCCAGGATTACCCAACGCTAAAAACAGATAATCATACTTTGCCATATTACCAAAGATTAGGATACCAAGAGATTGTACCCATAATAATAGAATAGTAAGGTTGGAAAGTTACAGGCACTGCTTTACCTTGACTATACTCTCTACCGTCACTACTAGATAACTGGAAATCTAATCTCCATTCACCTGTAATAGTGAAAAGACCTACGCCTTCAATAGGGATATTACCGATAATTCCAATACCTGACCTAAAGCAAGAACTTGATACGGTAACTGGTTGGTAGTCAATTTTGCCGGAAGTATTTTTATAATTAAAAGTAGTGTTGTAGAAAGTAAATCCTGTGGTAGCAAAGAAGTTAATCCTACTTGTAGGGTTAACAATCCAATGTGCAGAAGCTGAATAAAAATTGTAAAGCGTAGGAGAGACATCAAAATCACCACTTTCTTTTGCTCTATCTACTACTTTAGTATCAAGTGAATAGGTATAGTTTGCTGTTAGCAATAGGAAATCAGCTATACCACCATAAGAAAGTGTGCCGCCTAAAGCAGAAACACCCTCAGTGGTTTTATCTTGCTTATCACCATTTTCATAAGTAATTACATTGATTTGTGTATTAGTACCACCAAAAAGACCAATACCAATATTTTTTCTATATGGATTTACTCTTTCTTCTTCAATGTATTCAACTTCACCGTTTTCTGTTCTTTCTTGGGCATAAAGTGATATTGAAGTAAAAGCTGCAATGATAATCATTGCTATTTTAAATAATTTCATAGCTGTTTCTGTTGTTTCTTTAACTAATTGTTGAATAGAAATACTACGTATTTCTGCTATTTTTTCTGCAGTAAACTTAACGAATGACGGCTCGTTTCGTTTCCCTCTATAAGGTACTGGCGTGATATAAGGTGCATCAGTTTCAATCATGTATCTATCAGAAGGGACTTGCTTTATAGTTTCAATAAAATCCATTTTTTTAAAAGTAACATTTCCTGTAAATGAAATGTTAAATCCTAGCTCAAGGACTTTATTCATGAAATCAATATCCCCTGAAAAACAATGGAATACACCTTTTAGAGTGCCATCTTGCTCATCTTTTATTATAGAAACTGTATCTAAATCACTTTCACGGTTATGAACAATGATAGGTTTATTTAATCTTTTAGCCAATTGGATTTGTTTTCTGAATACTTCTTTTTGAAGTTCATTTGGCTGGAAATCATAGTAGTAGTCTAAGCCAATCTCACCAATTGCAACAAATTTCTTTTCATTAGCTTTGGAGAGAATATAATCTTCTACATCTTGATTGAACTGATTTGCATTATGTGGATGAACACCTAAGCCAAAGTAAAGTATTTGGCTGCTATTTGCGAAAGAAATTAAATCATCATAATCTTTAGTTTCAATAGCGGGAATTAAAATACTTTCAACCCCAACTTGATTTGCACGAGCTAAGATTTCTTCTCTTTCAGAAAAGAATATTTCTGTATTGATATGACTATGGGTATCGAACATCTTTTTTGAGCAAGTTTATTCAAATTCAATTACTTGCTATTACTCAAAATTAAGTATTTATTTAAAAAGAGTAGAAATTATTCGATATTAAGCCAGTTCTTTTAGTGCAGTGATAACTTCCTGTGCATGCTTATCAGGTGTAACTTTTGGAAATGCTTTAGCAATTTTGCCATTAGGATCAATAAGATAAGTACTTCTTAATATACCCATATACTTTTTACCATACATTGATTTTTCACCCCAAGCCTCGTAAGCAGTAGCAATAGAATTATCTTCATCGGCAATTAGCTTGAAAGAAAGATTGTATTTAGCAATAAATTTATCGTGTTTGGAAGGAGAATCAGGACTTACACCTAAAACGACAGCTCCAAGCTTAGTGATTTCATCTATATTATCATTGAAGCCACATGCCTCTTTGGTACAACCAGGAGTATCGTCTTTAGGATAGAAGTAAAGTACAATCCATTTTCCATTTAATTCTTCAATAGATATTGTAGAATCTCCGTTAGTTTTCCCAGAGAATTTGGGAGCTGCTATTCCTTCTTGTAGTGCCACTATATTAATCTTGCGTTAAATTTTTCAATAACAAATAGCTCAGCTTCGCTTAAACTATCTTTTTGGGAACTTGACGAACTTACAGTTAATTTCTTATTTGAATCAATTACTTTTTTATCTTCGTTGATTGGCTCGTTATAATAGGGTCCTGGAATTTCATCATCATCTAATTCGGTAATCGAATTTCCTTTTAAATCAATTGAGCTATCTACAGAATTAGTTTTTTTTTTTGAATCTAACTCTTTTTGAGAAAGCAGAGGTGGCTCTTCTTCAATAGTGATTTTTATTAATGGTTCTTCTTTAGGTAAACTAATTGGCGTATTATCATTACTTTCTTGAACTATTGACTCTTTGGGCAAATCGGAATTAATAAGCTTTAACTCAGAAATTAGTTCGGCTATTTCAAGAGATTTATCCATAGTGGCGAGTTGCATTAGAGCGACTTCAAATCTGAGCTTAGCTTGGGAGGCGAACTTTAAATCCTTTTCAACAGCGATAATGTAGTTGGTAAATTTTTGTAAATCAGCGATAGTAAATTCTTTGCTATCTAAAAGATATTTTTCTTTTGTACTTTGAGTAACATCAAGCTCATTTGCATTATTAGTAACTTTAACGACTAGTAAATTTCTAAAATGCTCTATTAGCCCACTTAGACAGTCCTGCAAATCATATCCACGCTTTAGAATCTCCTGACTAATGTAATAAACTTTACTAACATCTTTGCTTTTAATACAATCAGTAATTTGGAAGTAGAACTCATCATCAATCAAACTGAGGGCATCAGCTAATTCTTTGTAAACTATTTTTTTACCACAGAAAGCAACAGCTTGATCAAAAATACTTTGGCTATCCCGCATAGAGCCATCAGCTTTACGAGCAATCAAGTGATATGACTCATCATCAAGGAGAATTGATTCTTTTTCAGCAATAGATTTTAATTGAGATACAATAGAAGATATAGCCATTCTTTTGAATTCAAATCTCTGGCAACGAGAAAGAATAGTAGATGGTAACTTATGTACTTCAGTAGTAGCAAATACAAAAACTAGGTGAGCTGGTGGCTCTTCCAATATTTTTAGGAGTGCATTAAATGCAGAAGTAGAAAGCATGTGCACCTCATCTACAATGTACATTTTATACTTGCCACTGCTTGGTGGGTACTTTGCATTTTCTTTTAACTTTCTGACATCATCAACAGAGTTATTAGAAGCACCATCAATTTCGATAATATCTAAAGATTTATTTTCTAATACAGCTAAGCAATTTTTACATTCGTTGCATGGCTCATAGTTCTGGAGATTCAAGCAGTTAACGGTTTTTGCAAGGATTCTTGCAGTAGTAGTCTTGCCGACACCACGTGGACCACAGAACAAAAAGGCATGGTGAAGGCGATTTAGCTCAATAGCATTTTTGAGAGTTGTGGTGATATGCTCTTGACCGACTACGTCTTCAAACCGCTGTGGACGGAACTTTCTGGCTGTATTTACAAATATTTCTGACATTTCGATTTTTATTAGAAAGTAAAATTAATAATGATTTGCGACTTTCAATTTCTTATTTCTCCAATTGATTGTTGAAAAATAGCTTTAAGCTAAGAACTGATAACTCTATTCAAAAAATAACTAATTTTGAACTTTACAACTTAGCAAAATCAATAAATGTCTTTAAACTGTGGTATAGTAGGATTACCCAACGTAGGAAAATCAACTCTTTTTTCAGCTTTAACTTCAGCACCAGCTGAGGCAGCTAACTACCCATTCTGCACAATTGAGCCAAACATTGGTATAGTAGATGTACCGGATAAACGCTTGTATAAAATCACGGAATATATAGTTCCACAGAAGATAATACCAACATCTTTTGAGTTTGTAGATATAGCAGGACTTGTAAAAGGAGCGAGCAAAGGCGAGGGGTTAGGAAATAAGTTCTTAGGTAATATCCGTCAAGTTGGAGCAATTCTACATGTGGTGAGATGCTTTGATGATGAGAATATCACTCACGTTGAAAACACAATTGACCCGATTAGAGATATTGAAATTATAGAATTAGAATTGGCATTTGCTGATTTAGAAAGTGTAGAAAAGCGAATTGCAAACTTAGCTAAGATGCTTCGTTCGCAGGATAGAAAGGTAGCTGACCAAGCGAAACAAGTAGAACCGATATTAAATTCGCTTGCAGAGGTATTGGGTAAAGGGCTTCCGGCACGCAGTTTGAATTTATCGAAAGATGACATAGAATTAATTCGCGATTTACATTTAATTACAATAAAAAAACAGATTTACTGTTGCAATGTAGATGAAAATTCAATTGGAACGGATAATGACTATGTAAAGAAAGTAAAGGAATATGCAGAAAAGAATGGAAGTGAAGTAGTTACAATTTGCGGAAAATTAGAAAGTGAAATTTCACTTTTAGAAACTGCTGAAGAACGTAATGAATTTCTTCAAAGTATGGGGTTAGAGGAATCAGGACTTTCACAGTTAATAAGAAAATCTTATTCTTTATTAGGACTGAAAACATACTTTACAGCGGGAGAAAAAGAGGTAAGAGCATGGACTTTCAAAGATGGTTTTACTGCACCACAAGCGGCTGGGATAATACATACAGACTTTGAAAGAGGTTTTATCAGGGCACAAGTTTACCATTGTGATGACCTATTTGAATTAAAAACAGAAGCTAAAGTAAAAGAGGCGGGAAAGATAAGAGTAGAGGGAAAAGAATACATTGTAAAAGATGGAGACATAATGCATTTCTTATTTAATGTGTAAATACTAAATATTACTTGCAATAAGATTTATTTCTTACTATATTTAAAAAACTGAATTTGTAAATTTGACGGACGAGTTATGAGAAAAGCATTCATATTGGTTGTTGATGATAATAAAATCACTACAAAATTACTTCGCAGATATTTAGAATCTAATGGATTTGATGCTGTGGAAGCTTATGACGGTATAGATTGTCTTGAAAAAGTAGAAGAAAGATTGCCAGATGCAATCGTCTTAGATGTGATGATGCCAAGACTTGACGGATACGAAACAGTAAAACGACTTAAAGCGCAAGAACATACAAGGCATGTACCTGTAGTAATTGTAACTGCACTTAATGACGTTGCAAACCAGTTAAAATCAATTGAAGCTGGTGCAGATGATTTTCTTTCTAAACCAATTGAAGAAAAGCTTTTGATTGCAAAAGTAAAGCTACTTTCTAGTTTGAATATACATCAGCTTAATGCATTAGACCTAGCATCACTGCTAAAAGAGGCAACCGGTGCTAACTATGAAGGACTTATTGCAAGCAAAGGAATAGAGCTTTAGTTTTTAAATATATAAGGTTTGAATTTTAGGTTTTGAGTACCGACTATCTCCTCACATTACTGTTTCTCTTAATTGGGTCATTTGTATCCCTATTTACTGGCTCAATTTCCAATTTAAGTAAAGAAGAATTAGACTTACTTGTTGCAGAAGGCAAAGTTAGTAAAGAAGATGCTTCATATATTTCAAGTTTGGCAATAGACCAAAATTTTATTGAGTTATTTACTTACTCAATTTCAATAACACTTTTATCCCAAGCCCTAATATACGATTCATTCCAATGGTGGCTTGTAATACTAATCAGTTTATCCTTATTTCTAACATATTTTGTAATCAGAGCAGTAATTTTTTCAATAGGAGTGAGATTTTCACTTAATGCAACTGCAAAGTATTTATATATAACAGCATTCATAGCAAGAATAAATCTCCCGTTTATTAATTTTTTAGAATTTCTCCGTGAGAAGATTTCTGGTATAAAGCAAATTGAGGCAAGCCGTGATGAATTATCAGCGCTGGTAGAGTCTGCTCATGATGAGGGCTCATTAGAGACTGAAGAATATAAGCTCCTTACAAATGTGATGAAATTCAAAGATGTTTTTGTTGCTGATGTGATGACACCAAGGACAGTTGTATTTTCTCTGAATGCAAACCTAACAGTTGGCGAAGTAATTTCTTTGCAAGATATAAAGAATTATAGTAGAATACCTGTATGGGAGGGAGAGTCTTTAGATGAAGGAGTGATTGGGTATATTCTAACTAAAGATTTGCTTTATTTGGCATTAAATGATAAGCATGATAGACAATTAAAATCACTTTGTAGAAAAGTATATTTCATCCCTGAAAATGCTAAAATTGATGATGCGTTAGAGCAAATGCTTAAAAAGAAGCAACATCTACTAATTGTAGTAGATGAATATGGTGGTATTGATGGACTAATAAGTATGGAAGATGTAGTAGAGACAATTCTTGGAGAAGAAATTGTAGATGAAGCAGATAGAGTAGTTGATTTGAGAAAACTCGCTGTATTGAAAAGGGACAAACGAATTCAAGAAAAAAATCAATAATTTTTTTTGCTAATCCAAGAAATTCTCTTAAATTTGTAGTCTGTTATTGAAATAATTACAGAATCGGAGTTTAGCGCAGCCCGGTTAGCGCACTTGGTTTGGGACCAAGGGGCCGCAGGTTCGAATCCTGCAACTCCGACTAAGAATAAGAGTTAAAAGAGCTACATATTGATGTAGCTCTTTTTTTATTTATATTTACTTTTTCTTTCTGCTTTGCTGTTGTACTGGCTTAGGTGGATTTTCATCAATAAGTGGAAAAGGATTATCATTAATAACAGTTATTGACTTACCAATTAGTTTTTCAATATCTTTCAAAAATGGTTTTTCTAAGGCATCGCAGAATGATATTGCAACACCACTTGCTCCTGCTCTACCTGTACGACCTATCCTATGTACATAAGTTTCTGCAACATTTGGCAAATCATAATTGATGATATGTCCTAAATCATCTATATCTATGCCACGTGCTACGATATCAGTAGCGACTAATACCCTAATTTGCCTTGCTTTGAATTTTTCTAATGCGTTTTGTCTTGAATTTTGAGTTTTATCTCCGTGAATACCATCTGACTTGATGTTATTACTGTTTAGGTATTTCACAAGTTTGTTGGCTGAGTGTTTTGCTCTAATAAATACTAAAACAGATTTAATAGAACTATCTTTAAGAACATGAAGTAATAAATTTTTCTTATTTCCTTTATCTACAAAGTAGAGGCGTTGCTCGATAATTTCAACAGTAGAAGAAACTGGAGTAACTGCTACTTCTTTAGGATTAATAAGGATAGACTTAGATAATTTCTGAATTTCATTGGGCATTGTGGCAGAAAAAAGGAGAGTCTGCCTTTTAACTGGTAATGACTTTACTACTTTTTTTACATCATTTATAAAACCCATATCGAGCATTCTATCAGCTTCATCAAGTACAAAAAGTTCAATTTGGTTTAAACTCACAATCCCCTGCCCCATTAGGTCAAGCAATCTACCAGGTGTAGCAATTAGTACATCAACACCTGCTGAAATAGCCGCAACTTGCTTTTGCTGTTTTACTCCTCCAAAAATAGCAGTAGTATTGACATTAGTATATTTGCCATAACTACGAAAACTCTCTCTTATTTGAATGGCAAGCTCTCGCGTAGGAGTAAGAATCAGAGCTTTAATCTTACGTTTTTGGTTTTCAGTTTTTCTTGAAGTTAGTAGCTGAATAATAGGAATAGCGAAAGCGGCAGTTTTGCCGGTACCGGTTTGAGCAACTGCAAGCAAGTCACTACCATCCAAAACAATAGGGATAGCATTTTCTTGAATTAGTGTTGGATTAGAGTAACCTTCTTCATTTATAGCTTTAAGTATAGGTTCTATAATATTGAGTTGATTGAATTGCATGTTTATTTCAAATTGTTGTGTAATTTCAGAGTTGGTATTTAACCAAGTGCAAACTACTCTTTTTTGAAAGAATACCGCTTTAATGAAGGATATTAATATAAAAAGTAAAAAAAATCAAAAAACTAGTGAAACCTTTTCCGAGTTAAAAACTCTTACTACTTAGATGATGGGAATAAATGCTAGATAAGAAACAAAAAGAGAAATTCTTAGAGTTGATTGCAAGAGAGAAAGAAAGCTTACTAAGGTATGCTAAAAGTATTTGTCGCAATTACGAGGATGCTCGAGATATAGTCTCGGAGACTACATTAAGGGCGTATGAGAGTTTTGATAAAGTTGAAAATCATATCAGCTTTAAGAGTTATCTATTTACAATAGCATCGAGATTGCATTACAGGAAATCGTGGAGAGATAGGATTTTCTTTAAATTCAAAAATCGTGAGGATTGGAATAGCTTTGAAGAGAATCTTGCAACTACAGAAAGAAGCGATTTGAACCATGATATTGCTCTGCTTAGAGAGATGATTGCAAGGTTACCTGAAAAGCAAAAGGAAGCATTAGTGCTATTTGAGATAAATGGATTTAGTTTGGAGGAAATAAGAGAGATACAAGGTGGTACGATATCAGGTGTTAAGACGAGATTGCACAGAGCAAGAGCTACTTTGAGTGATTACTTCAGAGAAGAGAATAATGTTCAAACAGAAAAAAAAATTAAAATTGAGAATAACAGTTCGCAAGTAAGTGAGTTAAAATTAAATCCACTTTATAGTAAAGCGGAGTAAGTAAGAAGATGGAAAATCTAAATAAAATAATACAAAATATACGCTCCAATAGAGAGCAAAGTGATGATTTAGGGCTAAATGACACTTTGTTAAACATAGATGGTCTTGTGGAAAAACGCAGACTACATAATTGGAGAAAAAATATGATGATGAGTTCCTTCGCACTTGTGGCAAGTGCACTTGCAGTATTTTATTTTGCTGATAAAACAGTAGATAATAATACAATAAACAACACTACTCAAATTATCCAAGAAAAGAAAGATGAGGTAGTGGAGAGTATAAAAAATACTATTGAAACATTAGATAAATCAGATGCTACTGAGAAAGAAGAAGTTGCAGATAAACCTAATGAAGTTACTTATGGTTATAAATATGATGCAAATGGTATTCCAATTGGATATGGACCTATTGAACAAATTAATAATAAAATCTCACAAGATAAAGCACATAATGTAAAAGAGGCATGCCAGACAAAAGTAATAACTACAAAGACTATTGAACTTTCAGCTAAAGAGGCAGAGGAGTTAGGTATAATTGAAACCACAGATGGATTAAAGCTAATGGTTCATCAAAAGACATTTGCACCAATGAAAGTTGAGTTTTGTAACTCATGTGTAAATAAAGTAAAATATGTAAATGCAGAAAAACCTGCTGTTACTACGATAGAGCCGAAATTAGTAACAGATAAGCATGGCAATAAAATTCTAAGTTTATTTTCAGAAGGAAATACGAACATTATAGTATCCGAAATGAATGATGGTAGTAATAGAAGCTATAGTGATACTCGTGAAGTATTAGATGAAAACTCTGATAAATCTAGTAAGATGAAAGTAAAGAAAGTTACTCTCTACAATCACAAATATGATGAAAATGGAAATGCTGTAAAGTATAGGACGGAATCAGATAAAAAGATTATTACTACAGAACAACCAGTTAATGAAGAAATAATTGTAACTAAGGAAGAAGATTTAAAAGATGGAACCTCTGATGTGATAGAAAATAATAAGAGAGTAGTGATAGTAAATAATGCGAGTATCAATACTTCGGCAATAGATGTTAATAAAGCACTTGCTAAAATCAATTTAGATAGCATAATTAACGCGGCTCAAGAGCAAGTAAAAAATGCGAATATTCAGGTACAAAAAGCAAACTTTGATAATTATAGAAAAGATATTGAAAAGTATAAAGGAAACTTAAAGCAGTACTTTGATATGAACAATATCAATATTGATTTTGATATAACAGTAGATACAGTAAGTTGTTTTCCAAATGAAGCTTCAAATGGTAAAACAGAAAAAGAAGTTGCTAATGTTAAGATACTTTCAAGCTCCAATACTTATAATTTTGATGATTTAGACAAAACAATAGTTCAGTTAGATGATTATACTAAAAACTTTGAACAAGCATTAGATAATAAATCTTTCCAAGACTACATTAAAAAAGTAAAACAAGACACAAATCAAATAAAATTCTTTAATAATTATAATAATTTTATATCAAAACTTAGAGATAAAAATTTTGATAGGACGAAATTAATACCAACTTTAGACCTTAATAAAATGCTTGCTATTAAAGTAATAAAAGGGCAAGATGAATATATTTTCTGGTATGAAAACTCTAGTGAGGTACTTGATAAATTACCTAAAGATAAAATTGAAGACTTAAGTAAAGAGCTAGAGATATTAAGTAATGGGAAAAGCGTTTGTGAGGCAGATATTGATAAAAGCAAAGCAATACTTGATGTATGGAAAGGATGTTCTGCGAATTTGAATGAGATGAAGGTATATCCTAATCCTGCGGTAAATCAGTTCAATATAGATTTCACTTCTTCAAAGGTAGCTAATTGCAATATTTATATAGCTGATTTAACTGGTAAAAACTTACAAACCCTAAATGGTAGCTACAGCACTACAGTAGGAATGAACTCGCTAAACTTTAATGTAAATAATCTTACCTCAGGTATGTATTATGTGATAATTGAATCTGAATTTGGAGATATAATCCAACAGCGTTTGATAATAAAATAAATTGATTTTAGCCCAATCATCACAAGAATCGGGAATAATACTGGACGCAGTTTTATTTCCGATTTTTTTATTTAATTAGGTAATCGTAAATAAGCTGAGACCATTCTAAGTTTGGATTATATTGTTTTTTGAGAATACCATTTTCAGCTCTAAATAATAATTTTGGTTCCACAAAATCTTCTGTGTTATCATATAAGTAAAATCTATCTACAATTTTCGATAGTATTGTAGCATTTGCGATTGAATTGTAGTATCTATATATTATTGTAATATTTTTAACATCGTGTCCTCCTTCAAGAAATCTCTGATTTACTCTATTTATGTTAATTTGGGGATCATTTGTAGAAATAAAAAATATTCTAATAAAGTATTTTTTTTGGATAGCAGATCTAATATAATCTAATTTTTCTTGGGTAGAAAAAACAGTTTCAAAAATTAAACTTTGACTATTTTCCAAAGCTTTATATCGTAATTCAGTAGAGTAATTTGCGGCTTTAATTACTGAATTTTCGTCATTCCAATTACCAAATATTTCATTTGCTATTTCATGCAGGATTAATGTAAATACAATCTTCTAACCATTCATGTTTGAGAATTCTCTTTGTTAAGGTTGTCTTACCAGAGCCATTAGGTCCAGCTATTACTATCAAAATAGGTCTTTTATTTAGATTCATATTCTTTAACTTTTTCTTCAATGGTAAGTTTGAGTTTTTCAATATGCTTTAAATGGGTTATTCTTGCTTTTTCTTTTGCATCTTCAGCAACTTCTTTCATAATTTGAGAGAGCTCCTCATCAGTTGGTTCATTATCAGGCATTAAAACGTTTTTTCTCATAGTTGCACCTTTTGCTTTTTAGTATTGTCTCCAAAAATAATGAATTATCAAGTAAAATCACATAAAACAGTAAATAATGGTCTTTCTTAAGTAAAAATTCTGGTTGAATTTTTATTATCGAAATTTTTTTTTTAATTAGAATAAGCAATTCCGCAATAGCTGACCATAGACTTAGTTCCTTTTTCATACCATTGTTTATAATCGGTTAGCTCGGCATTGGCCGGGCCTATAAGCTCTAGTAAAGTATAGAAAGGAGCTAAGCCACAAATTCTATTGGAATCTTTTTTTAAAGCAATACTTTCGTAAAAAGAAGTATTGCTTTAAAAAAAGATTCCAATAGAATTTGTGGCTTA
>VYMC01000110.1_pt1 | contig 21274 bp, 18 predicted proteins | sample 5115301 | NCBI WGS metagenome assembly VYMC01 (sample SAMN12291802, study PRJNA351875) | freshwater metagenome | isolation source: freshwater lake | place: USA: Michigan, Wintergreen Lake | collected 2013-08-08 | reverse complement strand
TCTCACCTGATAATATTTTTAAGAACGTAGATTTACCAGCACCATTTGCACCGATTAAACCATAGCAATTGCCTGGTGTGAATTTAATATTAACATCTTTGAATAATACTCTTTTACCGAATGAAAGACTTACGTTGTTTACTTGAATCATTGTTTTGTAGAATTTGAAAAATTTTCAATTGCAATTTAAGACTTTGTAATTCAATCATAAAAGAAGATTAAATATTTTCTAATTAAAACTGAATAATTATCTTTGTTTATGATAATAAAACACAAATCGGAAACTATTAATCTTGAAGAAATTGTAAACACTAATATGTTTACCAAAATAAGCGAGAATGAATATACATTTTATGAAGATGGAATTTTAAAGAACTGCTTTATTCATAAGAATAATGATAAAATCTATGTAGCTATACAAGGTGAACATTATGAATTTACAGAGGTAGATGAATATCACAAATTTGAGCAAATTGCTAAAAACAACCTCAAAAGTGAGAACATATCATCTCCTATGCCAGGAAACATAGTAAAGATATTAGTTGAGGTAGGGGAGGATGTCAAAGAAAATACTCCACTAATTATAGTAGAAGCTATGAAGATGGAAACTACTCTTTCTAGTTCTATTGCCGGTACTGTAACTAAAATCAACGTATCTACTAAAGAGCAAATACAAAATGACGTCGTTTTAATTGAAATTGAGAGAAACTAATTATTCTTCTTCGTCTTCATCAATTAAATCAGCAAAAACACTATCAACATCATCGTAAAATACAAACAAGCTATCAATTTGTGAAATGTTCATTATTGTTCTCACAAATTCCTTAGCACCTGCAATATAAATTGGAATATTATGTTCTTTTAGCTGACGATGTGCTAAAAGCAATGCACCAAGTCCTGCACTATCAATAGTTGCAACTTTACTTAAGTCCATAATTAGTGCATCTATATCAGATTGGCAAAGAATTAACAGCTCTGCTTTTAAGCTTGCTGCAATTTCTCCGGTTACATTTTCATTATTTAGTGTGAAAATTACTATATTGTCTCTGTGTTCTACAGTATATCTCATTAATGTCTCAAAAAAGAAAAAAAATATTAATCCTTAGACTATCATCAATAGGAGATGTTGTCCTAGCAACGCACATTCCAAGAATTATCAAAAAAGCATATCCGAATGCCGAATGTGATTTTATTACCCAGTTTGCTGATTTAGTAAAGCATAATCCCTACATTGATAATGTTTGGGTTTATGATAAAAAAAACAGTAAACAGATTATAAACTTAGACAAAAATAAGCAAACTCACAAATTTTCTTCATCTCAATTTGATGTTATTCTTGATTTACAAAATAATAGGAGAAGCCAACAAATAATTAATCAATTATATAACAAGCAAAATAATGTAGAAATATATAGATTCAACAAAGATAGATATAATAAACTTAAAATGGTGTATCTAAAAATAATACCAAAAAAATATGAACTAATACCTGATAAGTATTTATCTACTTATAAAGATGAAAAATTAATAAATGATGGTTTGGGCTTGGAAGTATGGCTACCTAACGAAAAGGATTATAATTCTAATTTGGAGAGAATTGAAAATAGAGTTTTAATTGCACCGGGTGCTAAACACTTTACGAAGAGATATCCAATAAATAAATTCATAAGCTTATGTAAACTATTTTATTCTAAAGGTATTTCCATTGATTTAATTGGTGGTGAAGATGAGATAGAAAACTCTAAGGAATTGATTGAAAGTAAATATATTTCAAATTCATTCATAGGAAAACTTAGTCTTTTAGAAACCACTGAATTAATTGCTAATTCTAAATTATTGATTACAAATGATTCTTCATTAATGCATATTGCTAGTGCTAGAAATACACCTATAATTGCAATATTTGGTTCATCTATTAAGGAGCTAGGATTCACTCCATACCAATCACCTTTTGATATATTTGAAGTTGATTTGAATTGCAGACCTTGTAGCCATATTGGACGCACTAAATGTCCAAAAAAGCATTTTAATTGTATGAATCGAATAAGTGAAAACGACATCTTTCAAAAAGCAATCCAATTACTTGAAATTTAGCACAATTATTGTTTGGCTGTTATTAAAAGTGAGTCTAATATGAAAAAAATATCTGTAGGTATTGTTGGTGCTGGAGAAATAGCACAAAATTTCCACTTGCCAATCCTTAAATCATTACCAAACGTAGAGTTATCTGCAATAGCTGATAGAGTAGTATCAAAAGCATCTTACATTTCTGATAAATTTGGAATACAAAGAATTTGTAAAAGCTATGAAGAATTGCTTAGTCAAGAAGATATTGAAGCAATTCTCATTTTAACGCCTACTGATTTACATGCTGATTATGCTGTACAAGCAATTCAAGCAAGAAAAAATTTATTCATTGAAAAACCTATTGCTCAATCTTACCACGAAGCTTTAAAGATAAAAGATGCACTATATGAGTCAGATTTGAAAGTAATGATTGGAATGTCACAAAGATTTAGACAAGATGCAAGAGTTCTAAAAACTTACATTTCAAAAGGTGAACTTGGTGATTTATTCTATATTAAATCTGGTTGGCTTCAAAAAAAACAAAAGCAATCTTGGAAAGAAGATAAACAAAGAACAGGTGGCGGGGTACTAATGGATTTAGGTTTATCTTTGGTTGATTCTATTCTTTGGATGTTCGATTTTAAACCAGTAAAGTCTGTTTCTGCTAGTAATTTTTCAAGAACAAATGACGCTGATATAGAAGACATAAGTGTCGGAACAATCCATTTCAAAGATGGTAGCATTGCAACTATGGAATGTAGTTGGTCGCTTTATACTAAGATTACCAACTTTTATTTCAATGCTTATGGAAAAGAAGGTAGTGCACTTATCAATCCTCTACAAATTTTCAAAAAAAATGGAGATTTACTTCAGCCACAAGTAAATTCTGATAAAATTGGTAACTTACAAATTCATCAAAAGTCTTATGAGACTGAGCTTAAACACTTCATTAATTCAATCTTAGGTTTAGCACCTACTATATCAACTGTAGATGAGGCACTTATTTCTCTAAAAATATTAGAAGCTATGTATCAATCAGCTAAAGAAGGTAAAGAAATAATGTTAACTTCTTAATTCTTTTAATTGTTTAAAAAGTTCTATTTCTTTTGTTGTAAGATTCTTTGGGTTTTCAATATTTATTGAAAGAAACAAATCACCTTTTGAATCTTTTTTCTTATAAACTGGCATCCCTAAACCTTTCAATTTTAATAACTTACCTGTTTCAGATTCTTTTGGAATTGCTACTTCAATTGTTCCGAATAATCCTTTATATTTTGCTTTACCACCTAAAATTGCAGAGTATAAATCTACAGTAATCTTGTCATACAAGTCATTACCTTTTCTTTCTAAGACACCACTATCAGCAATTTTAACAATTATTATTAAATCTCCATTTGTACCACCTAATTTACCTTGAGAACCTTTATTCGGTATTTTTAGTTCTTGTCCATCACTTACACCAGGGGCAATTTTCAATTCAATTTGTTGCCCATTTACTTTAAATCTTTTCGTAGTACCATTATACGCTTCTTCTAAGCTAATTTCTAATTCTTGCTTGAAATCCTCACCTTTAGTTGATTTTTGTTTGCCAAAACTATCTTGTTGTTTATAAGTATTTCCAAATATTTTTTCAAAAAAATCAGAAAGCCCACCTCCAGTATTTACATAATCCCCAAAAGTTTGTCTTTGTCCTTGATTATTTCTCGCAAACCAATCTGAATAATCGAATTGGTCTTCACGTCCTCCAGTATTACGGAAGTTAGTAAAGCTGCTTCCTAAGTTATCATATTTGAATTTTTTGTCTTTATCACTAAGTACTTCATAAGCTTCTGATATTTCTTTGAATTTATCTTCTGCCTCTTTATTGCCAGGGTTATTATCTGGGTGATACTTTCTTGCTAAAGTTCTATAAGCTTTTTTTATTTCTTCTGGTTTTGAGCTTTTAGTAACTCCAAGAATTTTGTAATAATCTTTAAACTTCATTCTTTTTTTGCCGATTACTCTCTAAATATGAAAAGATTAACTAACAAAAGTCATCTTTTTATGTTATTAACGTAACAATTTTGTAAATTTACACTTTCTTTAACGAAGAATTAACAATTTTTGTTATTGAATTAAGGAAACATGGATAATAGCAAAGTCGGAGAATTAGAGAGATTAGTCAATAGACTATCAACAGATTTGGCTGAAAACTTTTTTCAGACAATTCAAACTCTATCTACTATTATCAACTTCACAGAAAGGTTCTACGAAGGTTCACACTCGCGTTTTGTTTCTGAAAAGAGTTCAGAGCTTGCTAGATTATTAGGTTTAAATAATGAGCAGGTTTTTGAAATTAAAATGGCTGGGCTGTTACATGATATAGGTAAAGTTGGATTTTATGATTCAAACTTATTCAAATATCCACATGAAATGAGACCTCAAGAATTCAAGCAATACTCGCTACACCCGGAGCTTGGTAGAGAAATTCTTAAAAGCCACAATGGTTTTTCTAAAATTGCAGATATTGTATTCCAACATCACGAACGTCTCGATGGCTCTGGCTTCCCCAACAATCTAAAAGGAAATAATATTCATCCTGGTGCTTTAATCATTGGGGTTGTTGATTACTATCACAATGCTGTTTATAAAAACAAGCGTGATAGAGCAGATATGGAGAAAGAAAGGGTAATCAATACACAAAGCTATTTATCAAATACTAAAGATAAACACTCTTCTACTTTAGCTTATTTACAACAAAAAAAAGGAATCCTATTTGATAAAAAGGTAGTAGATTCTTTCATTGCCGTTGTAGAAATGGATAGAAGAAAACTTGGTGGAAAAATTGTTCAAAGAATACCTGTTAACCAAATCAAGACAGGTATGGTTTTCGTTGAATCTTACTATACATCATTTGGATTACTTATTGCTGCCTCAGGTGCAGAGGCAACTGCTGACCACGTAAAAGCATTAGTTCGTTTTGCTGAAACCGGTGAAATCCCTCATAAAGTTCTTGTGCTTTCTGACCCAGAAGAACCCAAAAAATAAATTGTAAAGTGCTTGAGTCTGTAAAAAAAATACTTAGCAGAAATCCATTTCCAAGAGTACTTTTTATCTATGGAGAAGAGCAATATCTTGTTGAAAAATCTTTTGAAGAAATTACTTCAGAATTACAAAAAAAAGATTCTAATTTAATACATGAACACCTAAATCTAAACTCTTCCGCTGATAGAAAAGAAAAGTTTGACTATGGCACATTTAATAGCTTGATCAACACTACTTCAATGTTCTCTGAAAATCGGCTTATCACTATAACTGGTATAGAAGTATTATTCAGTAGCAAAACTAAAGATTCACCTCTAGTTCTTTTTGAAGAATACTTAAAAAAGCCAAACTTAGATACCATGTTAATAATCAAATTTATTAACACTATGGAATGGAGTAAGCCAAAACCTTTAAAATCACCTTATAACGTAATTAGTAAGCTATCTGAATCATTATACTATAAAAAACTTAATGAAGCCGAGATAAGAACATTTATAGATAATTTCTTCAAAAATAGTGGTAAAACTATTATTGATGATGCATCTTACTTTTTACAATCTCAAGCTAATAATGATTTGACAATGCTTGCCTCTGAAATAGAGAAAATTGACTTACATTTCAAGTATAAGACAAGAATTTCTTTGAGTGATATATCTGAATTTTTAGGTGTTGAAAAGGATTATAATATTTTCGAATTAACTAAAGCTATTGCAAATAAAGATTTGGCAAAATCTTTGATAATAATTGAAAAACTTGGTTCTACCCCAGATAGTTTGAGACCTGTTATCTCTCAACTATACACATTTTTTTCAAAAGTTATGAAAGTAGGTGAGTTAATGGCTTCTAACGTAAGTGATAATCAGATTGCAACTGAACTAGGAACATATCCTAAATATATAAATGAGTTCAAGCTTACTTACAGGAATTTGGGAGATGCTAAAATTAATCGTACATTTGAATTAATTTCTTACACTGATGAAAGAATAAAGAGTTCACAAGGTAGTCTTGTTTATAATCTTCAAAGTTTAATTACCAATATAATGCAATGATATGTATAACTTTTCAAATTTAACTGTACTTATTGTAGATGATAATGACCTATATCGCAAGTTCTTAGAAAAAATTCTTTCTAAGACATTTGGGTGCATAGTTAGAGAGGCAAAAGATCCACAAGAAGCATTAGTTTATTTAAAAGATAACAAGCCTTCTCTAATGATACTAGATATGGAAATGCCTAAAATGGATGGCTATACATTCTTGAGAATATTAAGAGAGAATCCTAAATATGAAGATTTACCAGTCATTGTTTGTACTTCATTGAATTCAATGGATTTAATAGTAAGGTTAGTAAAACTAAAAATTGCTGATTTTATAGAAAAGCGTTCAGATGCAAAAATAATTACTACTAAAATTTTAAAAGTTATTGAGAAAATTTAATTAGTCGCTTATACTGAATTTATTAAGAAATTTCTCTCCTGTACTTTGCTTTTCTACTTCAAAAATATAAATTCCAGTTCTTAAGAACTGTTCATTATTATCTTTCAAATCCCAAACTAAACCACCATTAATATCACTTTCCTCTAATTGTCTTAATACAAAGCCATTGAGCTGCATTATTTTTACCTTATCACCTTTATTAAGATTAGCAAAAATTGCAAATTGATTAGTACTTAATTTCAATGGCTGAGGGTATAAATAAAAGTCATCTGAATTAGTAGGTACGTTCAAATAAACTACTTTAGATGAAAGGCTTAATTCTCTGTTATTTATAGACTTAACATTGTTGAGTATTAATTTTAGATACTGACCTTTATTATAAGTAAATAAGTCTTTACTTGCAGTAATGGATAAAGTTGAGTCATTGATAGAGATATTTTCAATTAAGAAATTTGGCTCTGAGCTTATGTCATTTATAGTTAAACTATTACTTAACTTTTTACTGAATTTTATTTCTATTACTGGTTCTGATATTGTACTACTCGTAACGATGAAGTCATTGGTAGATATAGTGTTTACACCATTTGCTTGCAAAATAAAAGGTAATGTCTTGATTTTGTCTATATCTTTAAAACTTTTTATATCTACAGTAAAAGTGTCATTAGATTGTAATGTTCTATCAAATATCAAAACTAAGGAGCTATCTTGTGTAGTAAGTGAATTTAGTAATCTTAGTCTTTGTTTGCTATTGATACTTATTTTAGATTTTTCAATATTGTTTTGTTCAAGCTGGTTGCTGTACTTAAAACTGATGTAATTATTATTTAAATCGTAATTCTGAACAAAAGTATTGGGTTTGGTTCTGAATACATAAACTTTACTTGAATCTGATATTTCATTACTTCCGTTATCGCCAGTCAAATAAAATTCATATTCTTTATTAGGTTCTAAATTTTCTAATGTATCGCTTTGTGTATTAGTTTTAATACTTTTCCAATTTGAAGTATTAACCACTCTGTAATTCAAACTAAAATTAACTGTTTGTTTAAGTACAGTTATTTCTACTTTTGTACTATCTATTACAGTAAAATCATACAAAATTGGAGCAACAAGCTTAGGAGTAAATTCTATAAACTTAGTCTTTAATTCAGCAGTGTAGCCAATCTCATTTATACCGTTTATATCAAAATCATATGCTAAGAGTCCAGCAGAGATACTAGTATCTTTCATTCCTAATGGAATCAATCTATTATTAATATTATCCCATTTCATCACATACAAATCAGGAAATAAGGAAAGAATTATCTCATCGTTTTTATCTCCATCGGTATTTTTAGCTAAAATTGTATTTTTATAAAATTGTCTTATTCTTGTAATAGAACCAACTTTAACATTGTAAAAATATTCACTACTAATTTGATTATACTCATTCTGTGTATTTGATTTATAGATTCTTAGCTCCCATACATCTTGAAATCCATTATTTGAGCCAAACATTGGTTTGGAACTATTAGCAATTGTAATTAGCTCTTTTGAGCCATCTCCATCTATATCACCTGAGGTTAAGTATTGATTAGCTATTGAAGATATAGTTGAATCAACCCATTCTAAATTGTATTGATTACCATTGATTTCATAAATGAAAATTTGCCCTCTGTCATTCATAAAAGCAAATTCATTCTTCCCATCATTGTCAAAATCTCCTGCGGAAGAAGCGTTATCTATATAATATCTCCTATTGCCACTTCTAAATTGTAAAGGCATAGGCATTACACCTTTTAGAAGAAAGTCATTATTCACAAATTCATATGCATAATATGCTGTATCATTTCTACCAATAATTTCCAATTTGTTGTTTTTATCTAAATCAAAATACATAGAGCCACCTGCCTGTGTACCTTGTGGTGAGTGATAAATAATATCTGTAAAAGGATTAGAATTATTGCTAGTTCTTTGATAAACCCTATTTGAAAAATTCCCTGTTGCTAATATATCTTTCTTTCCATCTTCATTTACATCTCCTACTGATACTGGTATATAATTTTCATCGGAACTATCTTTCTCAACGAATTTCCCATTTTCAAAATCAAAGATTTTTGTTTTACCAAATCCGAGATTGTCATAATCATTAGTAATGATACTAACATTTTCTTTATTGTAAAATGACTCACCAGCATTATCGTAAACAAACGACTGTGGTAATGTATATGCTTTTTCTTTAAAGACTTCTTTAGCAAAGTACTCATCTTTAGGGTTAATCAATATAGTCTCGCAGACAGTATCTCTATTATTAACCACGCAATAGCTAGTCAAATACTGCTTTGAATTATTTAAATCATCTATTGTTATTGAATTAAACTGACTTACCTTATCATAAGAATGAAAAATCAATGAATCATTAGGATTATTTACATCTTTTAATTTGATAAAAAAGTCTGCTTTCAGATTGGAAGTTGCAGAAAAAAGAGATACTCTTTTCTCAGATTTGTATGGCTGTAAGTAAGAAAGAAATAGAAGTCTGTTCTTTTTCGATAAAGAGTTTAGATTAAATCTTCTTACAATCTTATTTTGATTATTTAGAGTTAGCTCTAAGCTAATAGTATAGATTGTATCTTTATCTAAACTAAAATCAAACTTCTCATTTATAAAATTCTTGCTTATACTCTTTAGTGTTGAAAATACCGAAGGTGTTCTACCTACACCTATTTTAAAATCAAACTTTTCAAAGAGTGGATGACTGACAGAAACATCTAATTTGATATTTTCATTTGTTATTACATCTTGCTCATTTGTTATGCCTTCAATACTAAAAGTAGAGTTAATCAAGTTATTTATAGTATTATCAAAATCAATTATTCCACTTCCAAAAAATTTATTCCAACCCAATGTATCATTACTTTTAGCAAATGTTTCAATGAGAGAACGTAAATCTGTATTAGATAAATTAGGTCTAAGTTCTAAAGCTAAAGCTGCAAGCGCTGCAACGTAAGGTGCCGCATAAGATGTACCATTTACATTCCTGTATCCATTATTAAGGTCAGTTGTTTGTACATTTTGAGCAGGTGCTACTACAGAAAGAAAATTGCCATAGTTCCCATTAGAATATTTCTTTGATTGTTCATTTATACCTCCAATAGATAGTACTTCCTCATAGTCAGAGGGGTAGTGAGGGAAATCCCAATTATTATTTCCAGAGGAAGACACTAAAAATGCACCATTTGAATGTGCAAATTTGATAGCACTCTTCATCAGACTAGATTCAAAATTTTCTCCAAAACTCATATTAATAACTTTAGCACCTGCTATTGTAGCATATACTATCGCAGCTGCAATATCATCACTTTCTCCTGTACCACCAACATCAAATGCTCTTAATGGGATTATTTTTGAATCGTATGCAGCTCCAACTATTCCAATATTGTTATTGCTAGCAGCAATTACTCCAGCCACAGTAGTACCATGTCCATTTTCATCAAATGCATAGCTATCTCTTTCTTTAGAATCACCAAAATCTATCGTTTCTTCATCTACAAAATCAAATCCTGCAACATCATCAGTATAGCCATTCCCATCTTCATCAATTCCATTCAAGTCACCAAATAGGCCCTCTCTTTTCTCAGTACTTATCCATGGCTCGAATTTACCATTCTTATTCAAATCTTCTAATTCATTGATATAAATAGAATTAGTTAAATCAATATGGTTGTAGTCTATGCCTGTATCTATTACTGCTACTTTTACATTCTTACCAGTAGTCTTTCTCCAAGCATTTTGAAGATTGCATGCTTTGTAAGCCCATTGAATATTGAATAGTGGGTTATTATTTTCTCTACTTTCTACTTTATAAATGTAATTTTCTTCAATTGACTCAACAGAATACTCTCTTTTCAAATCTTCTAATTCTAATTCATTTCCTGAGAAAATGTAATAAGAATCTAACTCTTTAAAATCATAAGTAGATGATTGTAAGCTATTCGAAATATTAGAGTTAAGGAACTTTTTTAAAGTATTGCTTTGGATTTTTTGTGATTTGGAATTTAAAGATAACTTTACAATTCTATCTTTACTAATTAGATTGAATATACTAATTAGAATTATAATACTGATGGTTTGAATTTTCACTTAATTATTGTAGTTACTTATGAAATTCTGCAGAAGACTCAAAGCAGATTTAGCCATTGAATTTTGATTTTTATCCAAAATTGGGTTTATCTCAACTATTTCAAAGCCACATATATTCTTAAGCTTTGCAAATCTAGTTACCAATTTATTAGCTTCTTCCAATGTAAGTCCACCTTTTACAGGTGTACCTGTTCCCCATGAAACTAATTCAGGGTCCATAGAATCAACATCGAATGATACAAATACTGCATCTAAACCAACAAGTTTAGCTTCAATTTGTTTCATTGATTTTTCAAAATTCTCTCTAATATCTTTAACCGAATACTCTTTGATTTTATTTCTTTTAATAATTTTCTTTTCTTCTAGTTCTTTATCTCTTGTAGCGATGAAAATGAGATTTTCAGGTAAGATAAGCTTTTTTTTCACTAGCTTTTTTAGATTATTCCATTTTGCTATTACCGGCTTATCTAATAAATTCTTTTGGCATTTCTTATTGTCTTCTCCTAAACTAATAGCTACTGACATACCATGTATATTACCAGAAGGTGTAGTGTAGGGTGAATGTAAATCTGCATGAGCATCTATCCAGATAAGACCAATTCTATTCAAGTTATAGACTTTTTTTATTGCACTTATATATGCAGGTGAGTAGCAATGGTCACCAGTTAGAAAGATTGGAAAATTTGATTTGTTTAAATTCTTAGTAAGGGAAGTATCTATTTTCTTGTATGTTCTAATTATGCTATCTATGTACTTTGCATATTTGAACTTAAAATCAGTACGTAAAGAGTTTATTTGTCCTTCTATCTTAAACTTTTTTAGTAGGAAAAATTTTTCATACCCGGCATCATAAGCAGCATATTTAAGTGCATCAATACCAAGACTTGAACCACGCGTTCCAGCACCAAATTCAGATTTGTTCTCTACTATTACTATGTTTTTCATACCATTCCTGTTAATCCAAAATTAACACAATTTTAATCAAATTAATAAACTAGTGAAGTATATTTGAGCAAAACAAGGATTTCACTATGCGAATTAAACTGCCTATATACTCAAAATTGCTAATTCTTAGTTCTGTATTCATATTCGCTCTTTTACTTATTGTAGCATTTGTAATTTATTCATTCAAAGTACAGTTTGAAAGTAGTTCATATAATCAACTATTAAATAATCTACTTCAATCACAAAAAGCTAGAAAAGAGTTTCAAGCAAAAAAAGACTTAAAGTACTATCGTAATTATATGACTTATCAGGACTTGAACGATTCACTTCTCAAACCATTTGAAGCGAAACCAGTCATTATTGAATTAAATAAGCAGTTTGAAAGTTATAGAAATGAGCTAAAAGAATTTGGTAGCTTCATCGAACAAAGAGGTTTAAATGAAAACTTAGGAATTGAAGGTAAATTTAGAAAAGATATACATGCTATAGAAACTACATTAGATTCGAATAGCAACAATGAGATATTAGTTCAGTTGCTTCAAGCCAGACGTAGAGAAAAAGATTTCCTTCTTAGAGGAAGTATTCAATACGTTTCTAATGTACAATTTCACATTTCCAAGTTAATTGAGCTTACTAATAAAAGTAGTATGAGCAATATTACTAAAAACGATATTATCACTAAAGCAAAGAACTATGAATCAAGCTTTGTTAATCTTTCAATACTACTCAATAAAATTAATGAATATGATAAATCGCTTACCAATTTGGAGAATGAGCTGATTAAAACCTTAGTAAATCTTGCAGAATTAAAGCAATCAGATGCCTCTTTATTGCAAGATTTACAAATAACTATCTCTATCATTGCTATTATCGTATCAATTTTACTTTCAATTCTAATAAGTAAAAGATTAACTGCGCCAATTATTGAACTTGTAAGAGTAGCTCAAGTAGTAACATTAGATTCAAATTACAATCAAAAAGTGGAGATAAAAACTGGTGATGAAATAGGTGATTTGGCAAATGCATTCAATATAATGATAGATAAAATCTCTGTTACTATGAAGAAGTTAGATGATACGAATAAAAATCTAGAAAAAATGGTAGATGAAAGGACTAATGAATTACAATCTGAAGTTTATAGAAAAATGCAAGCAGAAGCAAAGCTAGAAGCAGCTTATATGGAGTTAGAAAATGCTAATTATGAAATAAAACATGCCTTAGAAAAAGAGAAAGAACTTAATGAATTAAAAAGCAGATTTGTTGCTATAGTTTCTCATGAATACAGAACTCCATTGACTGTGATTAATAACTCTACCTTTTTAATAGAAACATTTCTTCATCATAAGCAGTACGACAAAATTGATTCATATATCCAAAGAATTCAAACTTCTATAAAAGGTATGATATTACTCTTGGATGATACTCTAACTATTGGCAAAATAGAATCTGGAAAAGTAACTGTTTATCTAAAGCAAATTAATCTTTTGGATTACCTTGATAATTTAATAGATGAATTAAAGCTAATAGATATTAAAAAACACAAATTCATAGTTGAAAATTATAGTGATAAGTTGAATGTAATTTGTGATGAGAATATACTTAACGTAATAATAAGCAATATCCTTTCAAATGCTATTAAATTTTCTAATGAAGGTAGTGATATAATTGTTTCAGTAAAACACGACGATATTTTCTTTTATGTTAGTATTCAAGATAATGGTATTGGAATACCTAAGAAGGATCAAAAATTCTTATTCGACCCATTTTATAGAAGTGAGAACGTACAGACTATTAGTGGGACAGGATTGGGGCTTTCTATTGTCAAAAAATATAGTGAATTATTAGGTGGGTCAGTCTCTTTTGACAGTAAAATAGGAAAAGGTACTACTTTTTATATTCAATTACCTATTGCTTTTAATAATAGCGATGACTTAGTTGTGATTTTAGAAAACAAAAAAGTAAATACGGAAAACTAATTTTTAGGTAATCTAAAGATAAATTTAGAGCCAACATTTACTTCGCTCTCTACCCAAATTTTACCTTTGTGTGCATCTACAAATTCTTTACAAAGTATTAAGCCAAGTCCGGTTCCATTTTCTTTTGAAGTGCCTTTGCGTGAAACTTTTTCTCCAATTTTGAAAAGTTTACTTTTAATTTCATCATCCATACCTATTCCATTATCTTCTATAATTACTTTAAAATACTTTTCACCATTTTCAAAATTGACAGCAACTTTACCACCCTTATTTGTAAACTTAATAGAATTTGTAGTAATATTTCGGATTACAGTCTCAATCATATTTATGTCAGCATTTATGATTGTTCCTTCAGATACATTAGTTACTAAGGTGATTTCTTTATTATCAGAGTGAGTTTTTACTAAATTAAATACCTGATTTACAATTGTGCTTAAATCAAAATTCTCAGGATTAAATTCGATTGCTCCACTTTGTGCTTTAGACCAATGGTGTAAATTATCAAATAAGTTATTAATGAGCTTCACTGTATCGTTAATTTTAGTGATAACATTATCTAATTGCTCATCATTCAACTTATGTCTCGTAAGCTTGAGAGTATCAACCATTAGCATTACTGCAGAGATAGGATTTTTTAAATCATGACTTATAATTGAAAAAAATAAGTCTTTAGTAGCATTAAGTTCAGTGAGTTTTTGATTTGCATCATTGATTTGTTGATTTTGTTCTTCTAGCTTTGCTTGAACTTTAAGTAATTTCCTCTGAGTTGAATCAGAAATTGCAATCATTTTAGTTGATTGAGAGTAAAGAGTATTATAAGCATTTAGTAATACTTCATATTCATCATACAGCTCATCTTTGCTAATGCTTGGATTGTTTGTTACTTCAATTGCATTAGCAATGATTTTTCTTTCTTCAGCGAAAAGTGATTCTGATTGCTCTAACTTATTATCCATTTTTAATATGAGATAAGATTATACTTTACTGTAAGACCTTCTGAAAACTCTTCACCACTTTCTTGAATATCTTCATCATCTGATTCGTAATACCAATTTACAGTGATATTGCCTCCACTCTTATGATACTTCTCAATTAAATCAAGAATATCAAGTATCGCTTTTGAAGAAGAAGTGTTGAAATATATCATTTTAAAGTTAAATACTACTTCTTTTCCTTTTGTTTCAAAGTAATTTTAACCAATCATAAACAGGTTTGAAAAATTCTAAAGCATTTTCAGGATAAGATTCACCTCCAATTTCCAATAAACCACTATCTTTATTGAAATTAATGTATGCCTTAGTTTTTGAACCTTCTATTATTAAATTTTCCATTTTATTCCTTATTGAAACTAATTGTAAGTGTTAAGAACGAACTACTTTCATCAACCTTGTTGAGATTGTAGTTGATTTTATTTCCAGATTTTCGAGCCATATCAATAAAGCCCAGACCGGCACCACGGCTTCCATCTTCTTGTGGTTTTGAAAGTTGCTCTTTGTATAAAGCTTTTAATCCTTCCGAATCTAGTTGATTTATAACGTCAATCTTTGATTTAACTCTTTCTGCGGTTAAATCATTTATAACATTACCTGAAGTAATGAAGTAATGAGTTGTATTTTGTGTAAATAGTAGAATTCCAACACCAATTTCTTTTTCTTCTTTTGTGCTGTATTCTCTTTCTCCAGAGTAATGCATGATGTTTTGAGCCATCTCTACAAATACACTGAATATTTTTTTTATTTGCTTATCAGTAATTAGCTTGTTCTTAATCATGTCACCCATCTCAACAAGAATCTCTTGAGAAAGAGCTCCCTTGAAAGTTAAAATGATATTATGATCTTTGCTATTCTGGTAATATTCGTATAAATCAAAATTCAACACTTTTACCCCTAAGTCAGATAATGCTTTTGCCTAATTTCAAATATAGTCAAAAGTTTAAAATAAATTGAGTTATTTTGCATCTTTAACGAATTATGTTAGCTCAATAACCAAAGGATTATGAAAATAGGTTTTTTCTACGGTACTAATACTGGTGTTACAGAAATTGTATCAGAACAAATAGCTGATGTGTTGAATGAAGAAGGGTTTGAAGTAGAGATTGCAGATATCGTCAATAGCTCATTAGATGACCTCAATAAATATGATACACTTATTATAGCTACTCCGACATGGAATGATGGTGAATTACAAGATGACTGGGAAACAGTTTTTGAAGATTGGTGTCAATTTGATTTTACAGGTAAAAAAGTAGGTTTTGTAGGTACAGGCGACCAAGAAGCATATTGTGATAACTACCTTGACGCTGTAGGTAAAATGGCAAAGCCAGTTAGAGAAAATGGTGGTACTATATTTGGGAGAACAAGTTCTGAAGGATATGTTCACAAGCATTCTTTAGGTCAAGATGAAGATGGTATGTGGATTGGCTTAGCTTTAGATAATGATAATCAAGAAGAACTTACCGAATCAAGGATTAAAAATTGGGTAGCTCAAATAAAAAAAGAACTTGGTGTTTAATTCAATCTGTTGAATCATTGAGAAAAGGTATTGCGTTTTGCTTTACCTTTTTTTGTTTATACACAAATTCTATCTCACAACCTGTAGAGTTAAATCAGGAAGTATTTAACCAAGAATTAAGTATTGATGATTTAGAATTTACTTTAATTTCTGCTTATCAGCTTGCAAATATAAATTCCAATTTTCGTAGCTTTGGGGATAGTATCAATTGTTGTTCAAACTATTATAATGGTTCTGGTTACAATTATTTCCTCGGATTTTCAACTCATTATAAATTAAATAAACAACACTCGATTGGTATTAGCTTTATTTACAAGTTTAATGACCATTCATTTGAAGAAACTGAAAAAACTCTCCTGAACTTTAATGGTAAAGATATTGAAGGTCAATTCAAATATATTGGAGAATTTGAAGTTGTTCAATTGATGGGGATTGGATTAAGTTATAACTATAACATTAATGAAAATTTGTTTCTAAATCTTAATATATCCGCTATTGAAACATTTAGAACTCAATTTAATTCCTATGAGAAAATTGAAAGTGAAGTTGCAGTCTTCAAGGATACAAAAACTAAAATTCGCAACCAACAAACTTACAAAACAGATTCAACCTATTTCAGTGCTTTCTCTTACGTCTCTTTAGCATATAAACTGCCGCTAAATAAAAACAAAACAGTTTACTTACTACCGAATATAAATATTGGTTATGAACCAAATTTTCTTTCTTTAGACTATACAGTTTTAAGCTATGGTATTGGATTAAATCTTGGTATTAATCTTAATTAACTAATTTTACCATATAGACTTTTCCCTCTGACTCAATTCTAAGCATCAATACTTTTGAATCAATTAATGATTCTAATTCAATGCTATTTTTGTAATGATTGTTTCCTTTTTTTATTTCTTTACCTAATATATCTACTATTGAATAGTTATAATTAGTGAAGCTTAATAGACCTGATTTATCAATAATTTCTATTTTATTATCTATTATATTTGCAACAATATCATGTTTTGTGATAACTTCTACACCACTACCATCATCTCCTGAACCTCTTAGTCTTATAGAAGCACCTAAATTAAGTGGGTCATTACTTGTGATAACTAAATTTGCTGTCCTCACACCAGTTTTAATGGCTTTATATTTCAACTTAATTACTAATTGACCTGTTTTCTTTGGAATTACAATTCCATTTTTAGGGTCTAAAGTAGGTGTTGTTGACTCAATAAAGAATCCATTACTTGAACCAAGTGGTAAATTCAATTTTGATATTGTCAAATCTTCATTACCAATAGAGCTTAAGATTAACTCTTTAGTTATTGAATCACCCATCTTTACTAAACCAAAATCTATTTCATTTGAGTTAATTGTCATTTTTGGCTGTGGCACAACTTTAAAGTTAACAGTTGCTTTATTGCCAAAGTCGTTATTTAGTTTGAACAAATTATTTCCAGCATAGCTTAGTTGCATACTTCCTGCGGTAAAGGCACTATTTTGTCTGTTTAAGAACCAAAAATATAAACCATAACCTAATTGATTTTCTAACTCTAATCTATAGCACCCATCTTCTAAATACAATGAGTCAATATAAGTTTTACTATCCTCAGTTTGAGGTCTATCAAAAATTACTTTTTCAGTTTCTCCATCTGTTTTAACTATATTATATCTATAAGGTGATTGAGATTGAAAAAGTCCAAAATTGTTAGTTCTAAGTTCTAATCTAACCTCACTTCCTATATTAGGTACTTTATCGAAATTAGAAGTAATTGGAAGATAATTTACTGCCGGTTGTACACCATTTGCTGATGTCACTTTTGCATAAAACTTTCCATTTGCTTTACTTAAATCTAATTCTGGTAAGATAATATCTTTTACTTCATTAATACCAATACTCATAGTCCCAGAATTATAATTATTTACTAAAGAGCTATTGCCCTCTATCCCGTATTCTATAGTGAAATTGCTTACAGGATTTTTACCATTATTCCTAACTCTTACCCAAGGGTTATTACAACTTGGGTTATATCTTTGATGGAACTTACTATTAGATGGACTTAAAATATCTATTACTTCTAAATCATTATCTTTTCTATTTGTCTCATAAGTTATTAGATATCCAGTTATTACATAGTAAGGTCTTTCATTTCCACCCGACCCATATTGCCAAGGTTTATTATAAAATTCCATATCCCAATCAACTTCATTTACCTCTCCTTTTTTCAAATACTTACCAATCTCCCAATTATATGGATTTACCTCCATTCCTGGGCACCAATTAGTTCTATCTATTAACCAAGTTCCACCTTGCGGATACATCGGAATGCTACCACATTCTCTCCATACATTTACACTATCTGTAAGTTTTCCATTCACTTTTAGATATCCTTTCTTATCGCAAAATTCTGCACAGTTATCATTATTTCCTCCAAATCCGTGACCACTCTGTATGATTACTAATCTCGCTTCATCATCATTAAATAATAACTTCTCACCCTTGATTACTTTTTCAAAATTTGCATCGTAAGTTGGACCCCCATCATATATTTTTTTGAAAGTCTTAATTTTCCTTTTCTTCTCACCTTCAACAAAATTAAACACTAAGTCCAAATCTTCTTGGTACCTATTTATCGAAAGTAAAGAACTATATAAAAATACTTTTCCTTGCAATAATGGTTCAAAATCAGTTACATCCATTTTGAAAGTCCAACCGTCAGGTCCTAAGTTAAGTCCATTTCCATAAGGAGTTATATATCTAAATATTTCAAAACTCTCAGCAAAGAAAGGTTGTCTATTTTCATATACTCTTCTTTTTTGCATATAAATTGTGGAATCTGATTTTATAAAATTAGAGTCAATCTCAAAGTTTTCATTTTTATAAAAATATCTCTTATTGACTGGGTACACATTTATAGTTCTAGTAATTTCATCAAAATTATTTTCATTCAAATAAAATTGCACTCGCTTTGCTTTATTTAGAGTAGAGTCTATTTTATTTCTTTTGAGTAAAGAGTCATATTTAATAGCGTAAGTGTAAGTCTCAGTTTTTGAATATGAAAGAGAATCAACTTTGTTAGAATCCACTCTAAAGCTTGGTGAATACCATTGCTGAACATAAATATTCGCGATATAATCCCATTCACCACAAGGTCTTCCAGGAAAACATCTAATCTTATAATCAATGCTTATTTCTCTAAACTTATCAGTATTTGTAGGGAAGTTGAACCATCTCGCAGTTGAGTCATTTCCCCAGTTAAATGTTTGTATTTTTGTTACATCTCCCTCTTTACTGTAAGAAGATATTGCATAGCACATTAATAGTACCAAAGTAAGTAGCTTATTCATTGATTTTGTATTTATTTATTTTTATTTGAACAACAAAATAAGAAATGTTAAGGAATTATAAAGATATGTTTATTTACACATACAACTATTAAGTGGAAAACTTAGAAAATTAAAGAAATACAAAAAGTAACTCTTTGATTATATTTGCACTTAAATGCAATGCAATTTTCGAATTTCTTGATTATCTAATTCTTTAGGGGATATATTAAGTGGCTACAGTTAAAAAAGCAAATAAGAATGTATATTCTTTTGGCAATGGTAAAGCAGATGGCAATGGTTCTATGAAAGATTTGCTTGGTGGTAAAGGTGCAAATTTAGCCGAAATGGTTATAATAGGTTTACCAGTACCTCCAGGATTTACTATTACTACTGAAGTTTGTACATATTTTTATGAAAATAGAAAGACTTATCCCAAAAGTTTGGAAAATGAAGTAAAGTCTGCTATCCGTGCTATTGAAAAAGAATTAGGTGCTAAATTCGGTGATAAAAAGAACCCGCTTTTAGTATCAGTACGCTCTGGTAGCCGTGCCTCTATGCCTGGTATGATGGATACCATTTTAAATCTTGGACTTAATGATGATACAGTTCAAGGATTAATAAGCAAAACAAAAAATGAACGCTTTGCTTATGATTCATATAGAAGATTCGTTGCCATGTATGGTGATGTCGTCCTTGGTTTAAAGCCAGAGGGCAAAGATGACATAGACCCATTTGAAGAAATATTAGAAAAGAAAAAGTTCTCAAAAGGTGTTACTTTTGATACTGAGCTTACTGCTCGTGATTTAAAAGAATTGGTTCAAGAATATAAAAAAGTAATTCGTAAGCAGACAGGTAGAGAATTCCCTGATGACCCTTATGACCAATTATGGGGTGCTGTTGGTGCAGTATTTAGCTCTTGGATGAACGATAGAGCCATTATTTATAGAAAGCTAAATGATATTCCTGAAAGTTGGGGTACTGCTGTAAATATCCAATCTATGGTATTTGGTAATATGGGTGAGACCTCCGGTACTGGTGTTGCCTTTACTCGCGATGCCGCTACTGGTGAGAATTATTTCTACGGTGAATACCTTATGAATGCTCAAGGTGAAGATGTCGTTGCCGGTACTCGTACTCCAGAGCCAATCCAAAAATTGGAAGAAGTTGACCCTAAAGCTTTAAAGCAATTGCTTGAAATTAGAAAAAAACTTGAAAAACACTATCGTGATATGATGGATATTGAGTTTACTATACAAGAAGGTAAACTTTTTATGTTACAATGCCGAGTTGGAAAACGCACTGCTTTAGCTTCTATCAAAATCGCGGTTGATATGGTTGAAGAAAAACTTATCCAACCTAAAGAAGCACTTTTAAGAATCGAACCTGAGCAACTTAATCAACTTCTCAGACCTATATTTGATAAAAAAGAAAAAGACAAAGCCCTTAAAGATGGAAAGCTTCTAGCTAAAGGATTAAACGCTGGTCCTGGTGCCGCATCGGGTAAAGTTGTATTTAATGCTGAAGATGCAGAGACTTTCGCTTCCAATGGCGACCCAGTTATTTTAGTTCGCATTGAAACTTCGCCTGAAGATATAAAAGGAATGAGTGTATCTGAAGGTATTCTAACGGCACGCGGTGGTATGACTTCTCATGCCGCTTTAGTAGCTCGTCAAATGGGGAAAGTATGCGTGGCTGGTTGCTCCGCATTGCAAATAGACTACAAATCTCGCACTATGAAAGTAGAAGGTATTGATAAAGTCGTTAATGAAGGCGATTACATCTCTTTAGATGGTTCTACAGGTGAAGTATTACTTGGCAGAATTCAGACTAAACCAAGTGAAGTAGTTCAAGTATTAATAAATAAAACTCTT
>VYMC01000109.1_pt1 | contig 21305 bp, 21 predicted proteins | sample 5115301 | NCBI WGS metagenome assembly VYMC01 (sample SAMN12291802, study PRJNA351875) | freshwater metagenome | isolation source: freshwater lake | place: USA: Michigan, Wintergreen Lake | collected 2013-08-08 | reverse complement strand
CTTAAATTAGATTTGAGCAGAGTTACTAGAGGCATCTTGACAATGCCCATCAGAATTAGATTTTGGTCTAATTCTGTGCTAGAATCTGCGTCGCTTTAGCGCGCAGAGTGTCAAGCTGAAGGATTAACGGAATAGAGACGTACCGTAGATGATACGTCTCGACGCTCTCAAAGTTTTACAGTTCTTTTAACTTTGATCGCAATTCCTCTAATTCTGCATCCACTGCCGAATCTCTGACGGTGGTTGCTTGGGGTAAAGTGGGTTGACTAGAAGTTGTACTGGGTAATGCTCCCCCGGACATTTGTGCTTTCAGCATTGCTAATTCATCCTCCACATCGCTACCCGATTCTAGTCTAGCGAATTCCTGTTCGATGCCGACACCACCGATTTCAGCGATCGCTTGACCACGAGCTTCTGACTCGATAACTTTTGCTTCCATGCGCTCAAAAGCGGACATGGAACTGCTAGTATCGATACTGCCGAGGGTTTTTTGGAGTTGTTCGTTAGCTTTTGCGGCTCTGGAGCGAGCTACTAACATATTTTTCTTGGTTTTTGCCTCAGAAATCTTACTTTCGAGCGCAATCAAGTTTTTTCTCAGACTGTCTACCTGTACCGTTTGCTGATCCAGTTGATTTTTGAGAATGGCGGCGGTTTCCGTGAAATCTTTCTTGCGTTTCAGAGCTTCCCGAGCGAGAGTTTCATCCCCTTTAGAAAGGGCTAATTTGGCTCTTTGTTCCCATTTATTGGCTTCTGACTGGTCTTTGCTGTATTTTTGTTCCGTTTGTCGTTGTTCAGCGATCGCTCTAGCGACCGCTTGACGTACCTGTACTAGATCCTCTTGCATATCACTGACAGCTTGCTCCAGCATTTTTTCTGGATCTTCAGCCTTGCTCACCATATCATTGAGGTTAGCTCGGACAACTCGGCTAAGGCGATCGAATAAACCCATGACGCTCTTGTTCCTCTCGGTGTGTACTAAATCAGTTAACTGTTCTTAAAATTTCCTATCTTGCCTAACGGCTCATTCTCTAATATAAACCACGAGAGCTAGGATAGGCGATAGGGTTTGGGGCATTTAGGGTATTAGGGTATTAGGGTTTTGGGGTTTTGGGGTTTTGGGGTTTTAGTTGAAATTTTCCCATCTCCCCCATTCTCATCCCCCCATCTCCCCACTTCCCAGATCACCCATCCAAGTTTTCTTGTTTTAACTTGAGTAATTCCGCTTCAATTTGTTTTTGTCCCTCTAAATCTTGGAATTGTCGCTCTAAGGGGTCTTTATACCCGATTAAATCGGCTTGGGATTCGGCTTCTAGGACTTTTGCTTCTAATTTCTCGAAAATAGTCCCCATCTGACTGCTGTTCAAACTGCCCATAATTTCTTGAGCTTTTTGGCTGGCGCTCGCTGATCGCAATCTGGCCAGATAAAGGCTTTTCTGTGCTTTCATCTCGGCATATTTACGTTCAATTGTCAAGAGTTCTTTCTTTAATTTTTGTATGATAGCCGTTTGTTGTTGCAGGGAGGTTTGTAGGGGGGCGATCTGACTTTGATAGGTTTGCCATTGGCTGAGAGCTTGGCGGGCGAGTTCTTCGTTACCGTGATGTAGGGCTAATTGGGCGCGTTCGTGCCAAGTTTGCGCCGCTTTTTCCTGTTGTTGTCGTTGGCGCTCGGTGCGTTTCTGGGTAGCGACGGCTGCCGCCAGGGCTTGTCGCATTTGGATCAATTCCCCTTCCATCTCCAAGATCGCTTTTTCCAGCAGTTTTTCTGGATCTTGATTTTCCTGAATCAGACTATTGACTTGGGCGCGAATTGCTTGGCCCATGCGATCAAACAAACCCATTGCCGTCCTCCCGATACCAACCCTAATAGTTTACCGAAGTGCCGCTCCTATCAATAATGATAGAACTAGGGACGGGGGACTGGGAGGGATCGGCTGTTTCTGAAGGTGGCGGACTGCTGGGAGAAGGGGATGCTTGTAATTCTGGCGGTAACTGTTTCATTAACTCCGTGGCATCCTGTGGGTTTTGATTAGCCAGACGACGGGCTTTTTCCCGTTGAAAAAAGGGTAAATTAGCGGGTGATTCTTCTCTTTGACGCAATTCCTCTAACATTCGTTCGTTAATGAGCGCGGTCGAGGGTGCAGGGGTAACTTGGGGCGGTGGTGGCGGTGGTGGGGAAACTAGGGAAGATGCGGGCGGGGTATTGGGGGAAGTGGGGGCGACGGGTAAAGATTGTTTGATCTTACTGACGGGTAATTGATGGGCTGGCATCAGGGACGGTGGCGGATTCGGCGGTAAGAGGGCATTAGTCGGATTGATAGCGGTGGGGAGACTCTGAACCACTGGTGGGACGGGAATGTTAGCGATCGGGCTAGTTTTAACGGTAGGAGCGGCAATATTAGCGATCGCACTGATTTGAGGAGTTTTCTGTACTGGATGAGCGATCGCTATCAATCGATCAAGGTGGCGGGAGTTATTTTTGTGCTGATCCAGCAGCGAAGTCTCAGCTTTCCTGGGGGTGGGGGTGGTGTTGGTTGACCATTGATTGAGAGTGAGGAGACTATTAGCAATTAAAAAGATCACCATTGCCCGGATGCCCCAAGGGGTAAAAAAGACATCTTTAGCTGGGGGATAAACGTTAATGACAGCAGCTTCTAGGTATTCTGGTTCCTGAGCCGGATCAATGGCTGAACTGGGTTGATGGACGATCGAGAGAGGCAAATCTTGGCAGGATGGGGGTCGATCGGATTTCATGGCATATATCCAGGGCGGGGGTATTAAAGGTTATGCTGAAAGGTTAAGTAGGTAGGCGTTAAAAATTATCAGAAACCCCCCTTATCAAGGGGGGCAGGGGGGATCCCCCCGCCTATCGGCACCCCCCTTATCAAGGGGGGCAGGGGTGATCGAAGCTAAAATCTGTTTTTAACTTAATTATAACCAGCTACTTAGGGGTTTTTTCGTCCTAGTCTAACGTGGTATTCTCTAGATTTTCCCTATGTCTTTACATTCTCTTGACAAAATTTTGGCGGTTATTACTCAACGGGCGGGTTGGGAAGAATATCGCCACTATGAGCAAGTGCTGCAATTATGGCCAAAAATTATTAATCCCCGTCTGCTGGAGCAAACCCGGCCTTTTTCCCTCAATCGCGGGGTTTTATCGGTGGCTACCAGTAGCGCCGCTTTAGCCCAGGAATTGTCTTTACAACGCTATAGCTTATTAAAACGGCTTAATAGTCAGTTAGAGACTCCCTTGAGCGATATCCGCTTTTCTGCTGCCCGTTGGCAGCAAGATAGTCAGTTAATTCCTCCAGAAGCGATCGCACCTAAATCCCTGAGAGATCATCCTAGTTATGTCACCCCAGAAAAACCGCCAGAAAATCCCCCGCAACCGGACGCTTTAGAGAGTTGGAGCCAGAAAATACGTCATAGAACTCGATCCTGGCCGATTTGCCCTCGTTGTCAGTCTCCCACTCCCTCCGGAGAGCTTGAGCGTTGGCAATGTTGTGCTTTTTGTTTTGCCCAGTCGGGCGTGGTAAAAGATTAAATTTTTTTATAGTATTGTGGAAAGAGTGGTTTTGAGTCAGGAATCGATTTGCCTATCTTTTCTGTCTTAATTGAACCTGTATTCATCCATTCTATTCCGCTAAGGCTTGATCCCCGCTTTGTTATCGCCGATACCAAGACCGATAACTTCGGCCACAACTGAGTTAAACTCTTCAGTTTTGAGACAGTGCTGCTTTTTGTAAAGTAACTATTAAAAGATTCTAAAAACAAAATTTTTTTTGGGGATCACTAGAAACTATATGGCATATCAGTCCTAGCTATGCTAGTCAGGAAAATACCCTTGGCACAGGGTAGGACAATATTAGACAGAGCGAAAAGAGAGTCATCCCTTGAGTTCCTTATAATCATCTTCCTTTTAAAGCCAACCCATGCAAGCCGCAAACTTTCTTACTTCTTCCTGTCGATACTGCCGATACTATCAAACCCAAGGTCGGCGCGGTGGCACTTGTCAACAACTAGATGTTCCCGTCGAAGCTCATTGGAAAGCCTGCGCTTTAGCGATGCCTCCTTTTGGCACTGAATGGCAACAACTCAATCGGATGGTTAGTTTAGAACAGTCTCTAGAATTAACCTGTGCAGTGTCGCCCACTCCCGTGGTGGTCTCCCCTAGTCGTCATGCTCCCAGACAACCGACCGCAGTTTAGAATATCTAAGGCCTAAACAGGAGCCGAAAATTGGTCTTGCCCATTTAAAATATAAATTCACCCCTTCCACATCTTTTAGTGCGCTATTTTTGAGATAATAGATGAGTTGATTGTAAAGATAAAGCTAGGAAAAGCAGAATTGCTGTAGAAAGTATTCAGGAGTTGAGAGTTGGGGTTTTAGGGTTTTGGGGTATTAGTTGAAATTCCCCTATCTCCCCACACCCCACACCCCGCACCCCACACCCCACTTCCCGATAATTAGTGTCGCCAGAATGCCCCTGATGAGTTCTCATCGTCCATTAAAAATTGGTATAGTTGGCACAGGGTTCGCCGCTCAACGTCGCGCTGAAAGCTTGCAAGCCGACGATCGCGCCCAGCTTCTGTATTTTAGCGGTAATAGTCCCGAATCGATCGCTAATTTCTCGCAAAAATACCAGATTTCTGCCCTAGATTCGGTAATAAGCCTAGCCAGCCATCCCGATCTCGATCTGATTGTCATTGCCAATGTTAATCAGGCCCATGCCTCGATCGCCCAGACTGCTCTAAAATCTGGTAAGCACGTTATCGTCGAGTATCCTCTGGCTTTTCACCCGGCAGCGGCAGCAGAATTAATCACCCTAGCCGAAACCGAGAACAAATTACTGCACGTCGAACATATTGAACTTTTGGGGGGACTGCATCAAACCCAACAGCAGTATTTAGCCAGCCTCGGCAATATCCACCTAGCCCGTTATACCACAATCGCCCCCGGCAGACCAGCACCCCGGCGCTGGACATTTCATCGGGATTTATTCGGGTTTCCTTTGACTGCAGCCCTTTCTCGTATCCATCGCTTTACTAATTTATTTGGGGAAGTGGAGTCCGTATCCTGTCATTGTCGTTATTGGAATGACCCAGAATCCGATTATTTTCTAGCCTGTTTGTGTGAGGCGCAGTTATTATTTAAAAATGGCTTAATTGCCGAAGTTACCTACGGCAAAGGCGAAGTTTTTTGGCAAAATGAGCGAACTTTCACTATTCATGGTCAGGGGGGCAGCTTAACTTTTGAAGGGGAAACAGGGCAGTTAATTAATAGTGAAGGTAGCCAAGTTTTAGAAGTGGAAACCCGTCGTGGTCTTTTTGCCAAAGATACCGCTATGGTGCTAGATTATCTCTTCGATCGAGTTCCTCTTTATGTTACTCCCCAAGCCAGTCTTTATGCCCTAGAAGTGGCATACGCTGCCTATCAATCTTCTTTGTCGGGAAAAACAGTTTTTCTCGGTTCCAATTAAACCGAATTAGACTTTTTGAATTAACTTTCTGCCTAGTAAACCCTGGGGACGAACTAACAACATAATAAAGAGAATAGCAAAAGCGATCGCTTCTCGATAACCGGAATATTCTGCGGGAACAAAAGCTTCGGCAATACCCAATAATAAACCACCGATTACCGCTCCGGGGATACTTCCCAATCCCCCTAAAACGATCACTCCTAAACCTTTTAATCCGAAAGCAATGCCGAAATAGGGGCCAGCGATACTAACACTAGAACCGACTAAAGTTCCCGCTAAACCTGCCAAGGCACCACTAATAAAAAAGGTAATCACGATAAACTTTTCGGGATTGATCCCCAACAAACTCGCCGTGGTAACATCTTCAGCTACCGCTTGTAAAGCTTTGCCCATTTTGGTAAAATTAACCCAATAAGTCAGTAAAGCTACCATAACTGCTGAAACCAGAAAAATAATAATCTGAATTGTACGAATTACCACAGGGCGATCATCTGTACCAAAATTGATTGCGGGGGGAAGATTGCCATAAATACCATCGGGAAAAGTATAAATTTCTGCCCCGAATAAGTATTGAATGACATTGACAATCACCACGGCTGCCCCTAGGCTGGAAACCAAAGTTAAGAGAGAATCGGAACCCCTTACCCGGAGGGGTTTAAAGGCCAATCTTTCCAGAAGAACCGAGGTGAAACCTGAAAGGATACATCCTAGTAAGAGGGCTAAAAAAAAGGGCAGGGAAAAGGGTAATTTGGCATTAGCTAATAAACCATTAAAACCGAAAACTCCCCCCGCTAGAGCGTAGGTAAAATAGGCACCGAGGGTAAAAATTGCGCCATGGGCAAAATTGATAATCCCTAAAATGGAAAAAATCAAAGTGTAACCAAGGGCAAAAATAGCATAGACACTACCGATCGATAAACCGTTTAAAACCTGTTGAAAAATTGTTACTAGATCCATGGTCGGGGTTAGCTAGGGTAACTTTTGATTATAACTGACGGTCGCCACCACATCCGGTAAAGGACGCTGCAGTTTATATAACCAGAATAAACCGAAAAGACCGACAGCGATCGCTCCTAAACTAATTATTTGCGCCATTTTCAGAGTCCCAAACATTAAACTATCGGTGCGTAGTCCCTCAATCCAGAATCTACCTAGACTGTAGGCGATAAAATAGACTAGGGTAAGGGTGCCAATTTTTAATTTACTAGGGTGTTTTAAACCCCAGAAAAATAGATAGATGAGTAGGGCAAAAACTCCCAGATTCCAAATAGATTCGTAGAGAAAGGTGGGGTGAAAATAATCGACGGTGATATATTTTAAAGGACGACTAGCGGGAGGAATAAACAACTTCCAAGGTAAATTAGTCGGACTGCCAAAAGCTTCCGAATTAAAAAAGTTACCCCAACGTCCAATCGCTTGACCGAGAATGACGGAAGGGGCCACCAGATCGAGTAATTGCCAAAGAGAAACCCGATTAATGCGAGCAAAGATTAGGGCTGCGAGCAAACCCCCGATAATTGCCCCGTGAATAGCGATACCTCCCTTCCAAATGGCGATAATATCAGCAGGATTTTGCGCGTATTCTTGCCACTGAAAGAGAACATAGTACAGACGGGCTGCAGGTATGGCCCCCACTACTAACCAAATGGCCAAATCAGCGATTAAATCAGGATCGATCGCTCTTTTTTGAGCTAGATACTGGGAGAGGGTGACACCCAATAATACCGCCATAGCGATGAGAAATCCATACCAGCGCACCGAAATCGGTCCAATCTCCCAGAGAATCGGACCAGGAGACTGAAAGACAAAACCTAAGAGCATAAAATTATTAAGAATAAAAAAATTCATCTTTCCTATAGTATCTTATGCTATGATAGGGCACGGTGGCATATTTGCGGATGTGGCGGAATTGGTAGACGCGCTAGATTTAGGTTCTAGTGTCTTTGATGTGTGGGTTCGAGTCCCTCCATCCGCATTAACCTTCGGGTCGATGAGGTGTAACCTGATTTGGTATTGACGACCGACGACCCAAAAGGGAAACTTGTTAATTTCCATTTTTGAGACTCCAGTTCAGATTTATTTTTTCAACTGACTTCTTACCCAATTCCGAAATGCTTTTACTAACTCTAGGTAATCCAATGTTTCAGCTTGTTGTAAAAATATAGCAATTTCTAAGATGGGTAAATTAGGAAAAAATCGACTGGTTGGGGAGGTGATATAACTGCCATTTTGTAATTGTTGGATGACCAGAGATTCCCCATTATAAACCCAAACCTCTGCCACGCCTAGATCTTCATAAACCTGAAGGCGATTTTGAGAACTGCTGGTGACATCAATTTCTATGACTAAATCGGGTGCTGGGTCTTCATTTAAGTCCAGTCGCTTTTTCCCCCGAACCGCCTCAATATTGTCAATGTAAAAGCATTCATCCGGTTCTGCACCACTTAATTGAGGGCGTTTAAAGGTGGTAGAACCAAGGGGATAAATCGGGACTAGCGATTCTTCCGCTAGGGTTTCAATAAAGCGGCCGATGAGTGTTTTACTAAATTCGTGTTCTGGAGAAGGAGCCATGATTTCTAAATTGCCACGATTGTAAGTCAGCCGGAGACGGCGATCACTCATTTCGGCGAGCAGCGTTTCGTAGGTTGTCCAGCTAATCCCGGACAGGTGAATTATTTCAGCCGGTGGTGCGAGCAGTGTTACAGTCATAGATTCAAGCAAAAATCCCCTGCTTCCATTTTAGAATAGTGATCAATATAGCGCGCCTCTCGTTTTGGCCGATCACTTATGGAGTAAAACTCATCTTAAAATAGAGGAGGAAAAACTACGGGTCTCAACTTAGTTGGGGTTTAAAGTTCAAGGTTTTATAGTTTTTGACAGCCCTAAGCATTAATAATCATTGCACCAGTGAGATGATCCCGACGAAACGCCTGTGGACTTGGGATGATGTAGGCACATAGTATGTGCAAGCGTTAGAATCTCTTGCCTAGGTTTCGGAAACGTTGTCAGAGAAATAATTATCCACAAATTGACTGATTTCCCTTTGAAATTTCTCTGATGAAAAAAGAGACTTTTGATGGGAGAGGGACATTAAAAGCTCTTCCTGTTTCTTTTCATTACTAATTACTGCAATAATCTTTTCTACTGCTTCTTCCATACTGTTAAATTGCAATTCTGTATTGTGCTTACCGACGATTTCAGTTTGACCTCCTATTTTCTGTACAAAGGGAATGATATCTGCTCTCACCATTTCGGCTACGGAGATACCAAACTGGTCTTTCTTGGGATGGATACCATACCTACATTTGTACAGTATATTACAATAATCTGCATAGGGAAGATCCTTATACAGTTGAATCCAGTCGGAATTTTCAGCTACCAATTGTTCAATATAGTGTTGATACTTTTTATTAAAAGCTCCCCCAGCGCCCCCAGTTATATGGAGTTTGATGGAAAATCCTCTCTCCCGCACTGCTTTTAAGACTTTAATGCCGAAATCTGGACTTTTATCTACTGTTAACCTACCGCTAATTATAAAAGCATTCTCTTTTTGCTCCCGAGCAATATCCTTAACGGGAATGACCACTGGGGGATAGATCACGGTACTATCAAGCCCGTAAACTTCTTTGACTGCTTTGGCTACATCAAAAGAGTTAGAAATAGACAGATTCTTTTTGAGGTTATCTACAGAAAAATTGGAGATATTTAGGTAGGGCATATTCTGGTGTATCTTACCACCTTCAAGGACTTTAACCCAATTGATATATTGTATTCCTGGTACGCCTAGATCGGCCGCATTACAAGCTGATAGCACCAAGGAATAATTTTTGGCTCTTTCTTTTAAATAACGCAGGCTTAAATGAATGGATAGCTGCCGAAAATGAGGATTATTACTGATGAGAAGCTCTGAGATGCCTTGCCAACTTTTTGGTAATACAGAAACAACTTTAACTTCTTTGGGACTGAGGGATGTTTCATACAACTTATTTAGCTTTTCCCAGTCTGGATAGTAAAAGGTGAAAAGAGTTAAGTCATATTTTTCTTTTAAGGCTTCTAGTATCCAGAGAGCCACAGATTCAGCACCTCCTCCCATAAAATAGGGCATATAGACTCCAATAGTTTTTTTCAGCATTTTTTAACTACCAATATACGAAAGAGTTGTTTTAACAATTGCTGGGTTCTCTTGTTTATCCTGTACTCGACAAAATAGATTCTGTCCCTACCGTTCCGGTTTTCGTCCTGATTTAGGAGTATTCATGGTTGCGGCTAATAGGCATCGTATAGAACAATTTGCCAACAAAACCGAAGAGAACCATTGGTATTTAGGATACCACGAAATTAGAGAGCCAGTTAAGTAGATTCAGCTCGTACAGGATAACTTGCCTCGCTTCGGCGATCGCTTCTTTCGCTTCGTGCCAAGCATCCAAACTAGAAGTGACCTCTCGCAAATAATCAACTCCTTTTTGATCCAAACTGGGCAGGCGTAAGAAACTTTTCGGTGGCAATAGTTTCTCTGCATCCGCTCCACCGTAATAAATAGGTAGACACCAAGCCAATAGAGGATCCCAGAGCTTTTCGCTGATATACCACCTACTCTGTGCGTAGTTTTCTATGGCCAGATTGTAGTAGTAGGGAGCTAGGACATTCCATTTATTTTGTACCGAGCCTCTCGAACCTGTCCAGTCCGGCAAACCTCGCCCATAAAAATCGAAAGGAAGTTCGTTATCTTTGATTAGCTGCATAAAGGCCAAACGGTGGCGATGATTGGCTGTGCGGGTAGTTCCAGAGGTAATCCAAGAGCAGAGGCGAATTTTTTCCGGACAGGGCAAATCGGCCAGATCCCGAAAGCTGTTGCTTATGTGCCAGTCGGCAGGCATATAGTATGGTTGCGGCGCGTAGTCATCTGGACCTGATACATAGCCACAATACTCGCTGGCGATGCGGTAATTTTCCAGATTGGTCGATAACACTTCTGGTAAGGGCGGTTCTCTTAAGAGATAGATAATACGTTCCTTGGGAACTTTCCCCAAAATAGATGGAAGTGCCTGCTGTTGCTTTGCTGGTTTTTTGAGCCAATTTTTCCAGCCGCCTTGCTCTTTCTTTGGTTCCGGAAAATCAAACTGATAAAGCAACAAGTAATCTGGCTCAGGAGCGTTAGCTTGTATGGAAATATTACCCCAAACTCCCATTGGATAAGGAGTTTGTTTCCATAGCCAATCTCCCTGATTTAAATTGGGATAGCTGCTGAGCATACCTACTATTTTTTCTGCCACAAATTAACCCCTTATTATTAGTTAGAAAAAACTCTACTGACTATTTTCTTTAATTTTTCCTTCATTCTTTTCCCTAAACTTTTAGGTTGATTGTACCAGACGGGACTGGATTTAAATTGAGGATAACTTTCAGGTTCGTAGAGATAGCGATAATATAAAAATAAACTGCGATAGGGAAAATCTATATTTTCTCCCTGGCAACATCTAGTAAAAAAACTGCTGGAAATCCCAATATAATGAAGGTAAATTAACCTATATCCTTTGTCATACAGTAAATTATCTTTTTCGACAAATTTGGGATCGGTAACGCAGTTACCTACTCTCTTTTCTGGAGGAGTATTTAAAGCATAATTGTATATAGAAGTACCTGTTCTCATCATCATATAGTTGAGAAGGGTCTGATCTGGGGCCATGGGATAAATAACCTCTGACTCTCCTGAACGGAATTGTTCCAGAATCCAATTTCTCTTTTCTTCCTCAAATAAGTTTTTTTTAGAAGCATAGACTCCTGAACAGAAAATCTCTTTTTTAATCCGTTCTTCGGAGAATATTTTCAGTAACTCTGGCGAACTAACTTCATAGACGTGGGAGGGATCTTTATACTGATAGTCGTAGACAACACAATCATAATCATCTAGCTTTTCCCAGAAATAGTCTATGGGAGACAAAAGTAAGGTATCCGCATCCATATAGACAAATCGGTCAAAGGGGCCGTCAAAGGCACAGTAGCGACGATGGGTACCAAAACGATGATAGCCATTGCTTCCCGCTTGCTGCCACCTGATGCGGGCTGTAGGATGGGAATCCCAGGCTGCTTTGGCAAAATTATCCCACCTCTCCATCGACTCCCGCTCACGATACAGTTCAACTTGGGGGCGTTGAGCGATTAACTTGGCAATTTCCTCGGTTTGGTCATCGTAGGGGTAGACACAGACTGGTAAGTCTTTTCCCCCATTCGCCTCAATGCTATTCAGCAAAGCCACTAGCTGATCGTAAACCCGATCGTTAGCCAAAGTACAGATTCCGTTGCTCATAAGTTTCTACTGCCCCCATCTAAAAATATTTATATCACAGTTAACCGATTTAGAGGCCGACTCTGGCAAGACCTAGCAACGAATTAGGTTGAGATCTTGCCTGTCCTTAGAGTCCTCGTGGATTGAAAGGAGAGAACAGGGATACTAACTTTACCCTTGGCGCTGAAATTTTTGTATCTTGACGGACTTGTAGCCTTGGCCACAATTTACTTGACCGTAAGCGTTGAGGATTTTCCTTTTCCCTGACATTGACAAGAAAAGTTTCCCTGAGTAGAATAGCGGAAACTCGTTGATAAATCTTAACCCATGAAGACGCTTGGAAAAGTAGGTATATACTGTTTAGCTAATGATCAGGTTTTGGAATGGATGATTCCTTTCTTAGAAAGTCTCAGGGCTTATGAGCCTGAATGCCCTCTATATGTTATACCTTTTAATGATAATATATCCCAACTCAGTAAAATTTCTCAAAAATACAATTTCAATTTTTATCGCGATATAAACTTGGAGCTATTAGATGGAGTGGGAGCAAAAGTAAGGGGTATCGACGATATACATAATCACAGATTTCGTATTTTTTCCATCTTCTGGGGACCCCTAGAGCATTTTATCTTTCTAGATTCTGACATTATTGTTTTAGATAGCTTACAAGAGCTGTTCCGAACCTATATCAACTCTGAATTAGAATTTATGTACTACTATAGGGGTATATTCGATCAGGTCTATAAAGAGGGGGAGTTTAGAGATAAAATGATCCGAGAGCATAGGGCAAATGGTTTCAACGCAGGCTCTTTTATATCTTCCCGGGGAGCTTTTAGCCTAGATGATATTCAAGAGTTGGCTGAACAAGCAGCCACAATCAGACAGCATTTTGCTGATAATTGTATTGTCCAGCCTTTTGTCAACTACTGTGTGGATATTAAGGGACTGAAAACCCAAGCCATTACTGAGGCTATCCCAGATCTGGGCTCCGAGTGGGCAAAATTCAAGATAGAGTTTGCGGATAATACTCACAAGGTAAATGGGAAAAGAATACTATATACCCACTGGGCAGGCTTTGGTCACGGGCCAAATATGCCCAATCGTGATCTGTTTCTTAAGTACAGGCTGAAGAATTTATCTTGGCCCTGGCGCTGGCAATATGTGATCCGCGATCGCCTGACAACAACTTTCCGCACTTGGAAAAGTAGGCTAAGTAAAAAACTCAAAGGTTTATTACGCAAACCCGAGACTAAACCCCTATGAGTGCAAGATATGCTAGAGAACGATCCCATTTTTGAGCTCGGCAAAGTTTCCGTATTAATTCCCTGTTATCAGCATGGACACTTACTTCCTCAAGCAGTGGAATCTGTTTTGAGACAATCCTATCAAAACTATGAGATAATTGTTATCAATGATGGCTCCACCGATAACACCCATCAGGTAGTCCAAGAATATACCCAGAAATATCCCCAGCGGATTAAGTATTTATATCAAGAACAACAGGGGCAAGTAGCGGCCAGGAAAAACGGCAGCGCTTTGGTCAGGGGCGAATTTCTAATCACTTTAGATGCCGATGATCTGCTCGCTCCGTCAATGATGGCCAAGTGTGTAGAAAGCTTAAGCAAAAACCCTGAAGCAGCCGCTGTGGCCTCTAACGTTTGGATGATGGCGGAAGATGGCCAAACTATACTAGGCCAGCTCGACCAAAGTGAAGTTCCTAGCTGGCCCAATATTCTGGAACACAATACTTGGGGGGGGATTGCGGGCATCATGATCCGCTCCCAGTCTCTGCAAAAAGTAGGCTGGTTCAATTTCGATGGTACTGCGGGGGGTGAAGACTGGGATATCTGGATTCGCTTCGCCAGATCCCGTCAGAAATTGCTGCATATACCTGATTTTTTAGCTCAATACCGTCAAAATTGTAGCTCTCATAGTCGGCAAGGACTCAGGGTCTTAAAAGGGATATTACAGGTTTTGGATTGCTTAACCAAGGAAGATCCGCGCCTGATTCAGCTAGAAAACGTCCATCCCTCCATTGATATTTCTTACTACAATCAACTCCGTAATCGAGCCGTTTTTTTTAACTATGGTGTCGCCTTAGCGGCGGCAGAAGGTGAGGAGACTCTCCAAGAGATCTTGCAATACTTTGTGCCATCTGATTTAGATTTAGAAACTCTAGCAACTGCCTATATTAAGGGGCTCATTTTCGTCAGTCGAGTGCAAGGAAACACTAACATTTTTTGTCCAGATTTTCAAGATGATGCCCTAGGCAATGGGCTAAGTTACCTGGAAAATAAAATCTCTGAAGATACGGCCAAGTTGTTGAGGATTAAGATAGCAGAAAATTTAATCACGCAAACTCAAAGATCTACCAAAAATTCTAATCTATTCAAGAGTAAAATAAAAACTATCCTGATTAAAATTAAGCAAAAGTTATCAGCTCTGGCAAACCTAAATAAGACGTAAACAACTCCTCTGCCGATTCCTAAAGAGAGGATCTAAGAACTGAATTCAGGCGAGGGAAAACCCCTATAGATCAAATATTTTCTGACCTAATACCCACTGCTTGTAAATCTCTATTGTAGTCCGTCTTTAATCCTCCCCCTAAAAACAGCCTAACTTTCTCAGAAATCCTCGTCCACTTTACCGCTAAAGTAACCAAGGCCACCTTGATCCGATCGCTTTGGTTGGGAATTCTGGCATCTTTGTAGATAGCCAGAAGATCGTTCAGGTTAGGCCAATCTCGCCAAATATCAGCGATTAAGCCCCGGAAACGGTTCAAATTAGACCGATGGGGGTAACTGATTAAATTGATCTGATGCAATCCCCCCATGACCCTTATGGTTCTAGACCTTAAGGAAGGCCAAGTTTTGCGAGCAGGGTGTTTGACTAGGGCTTTTGGGGCATAAACTACTTGATAACCTGCTCTACTAACTCGCCGTCCCCATTCTAAATCTCCTCCCGAGGGAAGAGAGAGATTGAAAAATCCTACGGTTTCAAAAATCTGTTTAAAAGTAAAAATATTAGCAGTTGCGCCAAATTTCATCTTCGTAACTAATTCTTCTTGGGGTAAAGCTGTAATCATCTCAAAAAGCTCAACCGCGTTGGCTTTGCCTTCGATTTCGGGAAAAACCTCAATATGACCTGCAACCAAACCACAATTAGGAGTATTGACCAACTCCTCTACCCCCTCTCTCAGCCAGTGGGCATCGGGAAGGCAGTCAGCATCAGTAAAAGCAATGATTTCACCCCGGCATTCCCTAATCCCCGTGTTGCGGGCAGCAAATTGCGTGGGGATGGTTTCTACGAGATAAGAGGCTCGAGGAAATCGAGCCACGCAATCTTTAATGCTATCATCGGGCCCGTTATCGACAACAACGATCTCCCAATCGTCCGTAGGATATACTTGCCGCTCAAGAGCTTCTAGGCAAGTTTTCAGTCCCTCTACATCATTAAAAACAGGAATAATAATTGAGACAAAGGGGAAAGTCATAAAATACTTAGAGATCAATCGTCCCAGTTGGGCATCTTCTAGAAAATTACCTCACAAACCCCAGTCTTGTCAACTAACTCTATAAGATTAGGAACTGGGGTGGGGTTTAAACTGCCAAAAGGGGTAAAAAAAGCTATGAAGATGCTATAATAAGCCCCGTCCCGTATCTAAATGGTTAGAGGCAAGATTAATGGCATCTCCCACTTGTTCGCTTTGGTTTTTTGTAGCGCGGACTGACTTACCATTTATGATGCTTACTATCCCCCATATAGTTAAGATGTGTAATTTTCCCTTTCAAGAAAAAGTGTTAGCCATAGACACGGCTGCTTTAAGTGGGGAAAAAGTTGATCGTCCTGGTATTGGTACGATGGAAGACTTACGCCAATGTGCACAAACTTTGCTGCACAAGGGTGTGGTTGACCGCATTGTAGATTTTAATTACGATTCCGGGTATCAAGAACGAATATATCTAAAACATTTCGGCAGTGCCATAAAACCTACTCATAACTATAAAGGCTATCCGATCCTTGGCTCGATTTTTAAGATAGAAGAATGTCGGAGTGACTATCTGCTGCATTTTGATAGCGATATGATGATGTACCAAGAGCCAGGCTACAAATGGATTGCTGAAGGAATTGATCTGATGGAAGCAAATCCTCGGATTATGTTTGTCCGTCCTATGACAGGACCGCCCACCTCTGATGGTAAGTTTTGTGAATCAGATACGGGCAAATTAAATCCTCAAGGTTTTTATGAATTTAAATATTTTGGAAGTCGCCTATATTTGCTCAAATGTAACCGGTTTGATGAGTTATTACCCCTGCCTATCATCTGGTGTAATGAATATCGGCAGCAGTTTGTAAAAAATTGGCCAGAAGGGATGAAAACAGCCCTAAATATCTGGACTGGAAAGGGAAAATTAGATTCTTGGGAAATCATGGTTTCTGAGAAGCTCAAACAGACGGATTATCTGAGGATTAACCTCACCAACCCTAGAGCTTGGAGTTTACACCCGAAAGAGAGAAGCCCTGCTTTCATCGCAGCTTTACCATCAATTATTGCTAGGATAGAAAGGGGCGATTTTCCAGCCAAACAAGCAGGATTTTATGATTTAATTTTTGACCTGTGGATTTAGCACTGAATCATGCCAAGGCTATCAGAACATTAAATTGCGGTTCTTCGGTTTGTCTGATGCAATGTACAGGGTTATAAGGAATGAAACTCTTATAGAGAAAGGCATTTAGCGATTTTTGTCAATTGTTTTTTATCTAGAGCGAACTAATCAATTAAGTCTCCTGCCAGATAAGGATTTAGTCGATTTATGCCCCCCTATCGAACCATAACAAGTAACGAAGAGCCGAATAATTTGACGTGCTGGTGCATTTCTCACTCACCCATTTTACCTTAGCTGACAATAATTATAAATTTTTATTTCCCTTGAATTCCCTATTCTAAAAACAGAACTATCTTCCTGAATTAACCCCGTTCGTTCTCAGTCAATCCCTTTGATTGCTTGAGTATTTATACTTAATCTGTCCCACCAATTGTTTTTTTGTGATCGCCTCTCCCTGAAAAATAGTCACTTTCCACTATATTTTGCCTTCCAAAATCGGGGTTAATGCTCTATTTATTTCAAAATGAGAATTGCTGGATATTCAGCCAACCCTACTTATCTTGACTTCCCACACCCCACGCTCCACGGAAAACTTTTTGCCGCAAACCCTAGATAGAGATTTCGGGCGGTGGATTGGTTGTGATAGAAATATAAATATCGATCGCTTGCTATCAATCTTGATGAAAAGACAATATTTTCTGGCTTTTATCGGCTCAATTGCCCTTAGTTGCTTATTATCTCTGGGCATAAACCTTTTTTCATCTACCATCACCACCGCGCAAACCCAGACAATTCTAGTTTCTGCCGCCGCTAGTCTCAAAGAGGCCCTAGAAGAAATCAAGCCGGGGTTTGAAAAAGCCCATCGCCACATTAAAATTAATTATAACTTCGGTGCGTCGGGGGCTTTGCAACAGCAAATTACACAAGGTGCGCCGGCCGATGTTTTCCTCTCAGCTGCCACTAAGCAAATGGACGCTTTAGCAAAAGCTGGTTTAATCGATACAAGTACCAGAAGAAACCTGCTCACTAATAGCCTAGTTTTAATCGTTCCCAAGAATTCAAACCTAAAAATCAGCGATTTTCGTTCCCTGACTAACAGTAATGTCCAAAGAATTGCCGTGGGTGAACCGCGCAGCGTTCCCGTCGGTCAGTACAGCGAAGAAGTTTTGAAAAATCTCGGCATTTTAGAGCAAATAAAACCAAAACTGGTCTTGGCCAACTCCGTCCGCAATGTTCTCGCCGCCGTAGAAACTGGTAACGCCGATGCTGGCATTGTTTACATCACTGATGCCAAAATTTCCGACCAAGTAAAAGTAGTGGCTACGGCTGCCAATAATCTCCATTCTCCAATTATTTACCCGATGGCTGTGATAAAAGCCAGTAAAAACCCGCAAGCTGCCAAGACTTTCGCCCAGTATCTCACTAGGACAGCCGCTAAAAACATTTTTAAAAAATTCGGCTTCGGAATAGCCAGATAAACAATGCCAGACTTTTCCCCCCTATGGATATCCCTGAAAACCGCCACCATTGCCCTGATAATCATCTTTTTTCTCGGTATTGCCGCCGCTTATTGGATATTGGGCTATCGCGGACGGTGGAAATCCCTAATCGAGGGAGTTTTCGTCGCACCCTTAATCTTGCCCCCGACGGTGCTAGGCTTCATTTTACTGCTTCTATTCGGCAAAAACGGACTATTAGGACAGTTATTAGACTTATTCAATTTTCGCATCGTTTTTACTTGGTATGCCGCCGTTATCACCGCGACGGTGGTAGCTTTTCCCCTGATGTACAAAACCACCCTCGGCGCTTTTGAACAGGTGGATGCCAGTCTTTTACAGGTTGCTCGCACCCTAGGGGCATCGGAAGGAAAAATATTCTGGTGCGTACTTTTGCCCCTCTCTTTTCCTGGGGTATTAGCAGGATTAACCCTAGCCTTTGCCCGCGCTTTGGGGGAATTTGGGGCGACTTTGATGTTAGCGGGTAATATTCCGGGGCAAACCCAAACTATCCCGATGGCGATTTTCTTCGCTGTGGAAGCAGGAGCGATGACCGAGGCTTGGATCTGGGTGTTTATTATCATGTTAATCTCCCTATCGGGTATTATCGCCGTTAATCTCTGGCAAAGTCAACGTAAACAGCAATTAGGACGACTGGGAGAAAGCAAACCTAACGAGATGGAGGACTGGCTGCCACCCTGGGAGGGTCGCGATTTTGCCCTTTTAGCAGCTGAAAATCAGCATTATAAAGATAAAATAGGCTTATTTGTCGATATAGAGAAATGTTTACCCAGTTTTAACCTCTCGGTCACTTTTAACTGCCAAAATCAGCCATTAGGACTATTAGGGGCTTCGGGGTCGGGAAAAAGCCTGATTTTGCGATCGCTGGCTGGAGTGGAAACGCCCTCAAGGGGTCGTATTGTCTTAAATGGGCGCATTCTCTTCGATTCGGAAAAGGGAATTAATCTCCCCAGTCGTCAGCGTCGTATCGGTTTTGTGGTGCAGAATTATGCCCTTTTTCCCCATCTCACCGTAGCAGAAAATATCGCTTTTAGTCTCCCGAAAAACTTATCTAAAAAAGTTATTAAACAGCAGATTGCCAATCAATTGGAATTAGTGCAGTTACCCGGCATGGAAAACCATTATCCCCATCAATTATCGGGGGGACAACAGCAACGAGTCGCCATCGCTCGCGCTTTAGCTAGTCGTCCGGAAGCTTTATTATTAGATGAGCCTTTTTCTGCCCTTGATACCCATCTACGCGCTCAATTAGAACGTCAGATGATCAAAACTTTAAGTAATTACGATGGCGTGACAATTTTTGTTACCCATAATATGGATGAAGCCTATCGAATATGCGAGAATTTATTAGTTATGGAAAAAGGGCGGGCAATTGCTAATAATTCTAAACAGAAAATTTTTGAACGACCAGATAGCGTTAGTTTGGCCAAGATTACCGGTTGTAAGAATTTTTCTCGTGCTATTATCATTAATAATCAACAATTGGAAGCGATTGATTGGGACGTTAAATTACACACCGTCCCCGGAATTCCCGATTATTTAGCCTATACGGGAATTCGCGCCCATCAAATTATTTTTGGTCGAGATTTAGGCGATATTAATACTTTTCCCTGTTGGTTAGCTAATGCCATTGAAGGCCCCCATCGGGTGACTCTCTATCTGAAACTTAATCAACCCTCCAATCACGACCGCGATTTTCATATCCAAGCAGAGTTGTATAAGGATAAATGGTTAGAAATTAAGGAGCAAGCTTTGCCTTGGACTGTTACTTTATCTCCCCATCGTTTATTATTATTAAAGTAATAGGCCAATTTTTCTCAAGTGCTGACAGATATAAAGCTTCTAAAATCCAGGACTATCCCGTTAAATACCCGCTCGTGTCATTAATTAGTAAAAATGTTCTATATGGAGTTATAAAATCATGACTGAAAAGGAATCTTGTGATTGGATAATGCGAGTGGATTTACACTTACCCACTCCTGATGAAATGCCAGACGAAATGTTAGAAATAGCAGCGGCAATCGCGTGGATTAATTACCGAGTAGAGGGGCCAGGTTGTCTGTGGCTGATGGTCAATTCCTGCTGTGAACCTAAATTTATGTATCTGCCAGATATCAAGTTAAGACGAATTGCCGAAAGAGCGCATCCAGAGGTAGATATTTACGATCCAATTAACGAACTCCTGCTGTTAGTTAGTCCCAATTGGGAAATATTTCCGGGGGAATTAGTGGGAGATAACGAAACACATTTTTACTACCGAATTAACGTCAAAGAACGAGTAGGAAAATCCTGTGAAGATTGCTGGGAGGTTTGGGGAGAAAAGTTAGGAGAAGTTGGTCGAGAAGGAATGGTAACAATAGTGGAAGATGTCTAAAGTGTCGATTGAGTAATTGATTGTTCACCACAGAGACACAGAGTTTTTAGGGAGCATCTCACCTTTGTAACCCCTAAATCAGGTTTTATGTCAAGCTATTTTGAAAGCCTTACTAGAAAACAGTTTTAGGAACAAGTATAATTACTCACTTACATAAATGAGATGCTCCCGAGTTTTGAGTTTTTCGAGTAATTTTTCTGATTAATGAAATAGTGTTATATTGGCTCTGAGTACTATGTATGCTACTTTATTGATTAATCCGACTGATTTTGTTGTGTATTTTTATAATAAAGAAGATAATCCTAAAGCTCAGGGATTAGCGGAGCGATGTTATCGAGAATTACCTGTTAAAAAACGTCGAGGTTTGGAATTTTTAGAACAAAAACGACAGACTTCTCTCTTTACTCAACTGGAAACCTATCTGAAAAATGGCCAATGGCGCGAAGCCGATGAGGAAACAGCACGGTTAATGTTGTTAATTGCTAAAAGAGAAGATGAAGGCTGGCTAGATGAAGAAAGTATTAACAACTTTCCCTGTGAAGAGTTACGCACCATTGACAAGCTCTGGGTAGATAATAGCGGCGGCAAATTTGGCTTTTCTGTGCAGAAAAAAGTCTGGCTGGATTGTGGTGGTGTCCTAGGGGAGAATAATTGGGATGTCTATAAAAAATTTGGTGACCAAGTAGGTTGGCGCAGGCGCGGAAACTGGTTGAGCTATGATGAGCTAACTTTTTATTATGAGGAAGTAGAACACGCACACCTACCCGCGTGGTGGCAGTCCGGACAGGGAAGGGGATTAATGGGGAGGGCGGTCTCTTTTCTCGCGCAGCGACTTGTAACCTGTAATATATCACATTAAACCAGTAAAAAGCCCCCCTTATCAAGGGGGGTTGGGGGGATCACATTAAACCAGTAAAAAGCCCCCCTTATCAAGGGTAGGGCTGTTTCATTCTCCCATCAGAATATCAAAAGTAAAAGCGATCACTATCAGGTAAAATGAAAAGTGACCGCCAACCTTTAAAATATATGTTGAGCTTAATAGAAA
>VYMC01000108.1_pt1 | contig 21344 bp, 24 predicted proteins | sample 5115301 | NCBI WGS metagenome assembly VYMC01 (sample SAMN12291802, study PRJNA351875) | freshwater metagenome | isolation source: freshwater lake | place: USA: Michigan, Wintergreen Lake | collected 2013-08-08 | reverse complement strand
CCATTAAGAAATGTTACAAATTACATGGGTACATTAAGAAAAGTTAAGGGGGTGTATCCATTGATGGATAAGGGTTTCCAGCTATTGTGGTATATATGTATGGGGGAAGTTCAGTTATATAAGTTAAACTTATCACACCAAGAGTAAGAGAGCTGATTTACTTCAATAAGCCATTTTAGCAGCAAACAAGAGGTAAAAGAGTTAATTCCTCTAACCGATCGTTCCCTATTTTGGGCGAAATCTTTGGAAAAAAATCAGCTAGTTACTAAAGAAAAGTTTGAATAATTTCTGCGATCGCTTGACGTTGGCAATCGTCATATCCCCAGCGTTTTAAAAAGGCTTGATATTCTCCTTGTCCTGTGTTTAAACTGGTAGCTAATTGTTGTAATTTTTCCCCCAAGGCTGGCGATAATAACTGCTTAATTAGTTGACCAGTTTTTTCTTGGACTTTCTCAGAACCTTGAGCGTTTTCTTGATCTCCTTGACTGCGATGATAGATGACCATTGCCGTGGACATAGCCAGATTTTTGACTAATAATTCATTGACAAATATCGGGGAAGTTTTTAAAGCAGTGATTACTTCTAAACTAGGATATTCCCTATGGGATAAATCGCTGGTTAAGTAAGTAACAAAAAAACCTCTAGCTCCATTTTCTGTGGAGACTAACTCAGTAATTTTCTGAGTGATTGTATCGGTATCTAAAAACTCAATTTGACTTAGTAAATCTTGAGTTTGTTGGATAGCATTTTCAAAAGTTATAGCCATAATAATAAATATCCTTCTGTGAAGTTTAATAGAAAAATACTAAGCGTCTAAAGCATTTAACCAATTAGTTAAATCCTCCACTGTCGAAAAATCAAATAAAGCTTCCCCTGCTCGTTCCAGATCATCAATATTCAAGGTCATAATCCGACTCTCTATATCCACATCAATATCTCCTAACTTACGTTTAATCAGACGAACAATTAGATTTCTTTCTCTTGCTAAACCCTGTTCTAAACCCTGTTCTAAACCACGGCGCATCCAACTGGTGGTAATCTGCATAACTCCCTCCTGTTCAGGTTGAATAAATGTGCTAATCTCCCGTTGAAATTCTATCTCCTCGGACGAGTTGAGATTGAGATAGGTATCGACAAAGCCTGAAATCAATTGCATTCTAGCAGCATCTAATCGTAAGCGTTCAGGGGGTCTAAAGAAGAAGAAAGACAAACCCTTTCCATCAAGCCATAAAATTAGGCAACTTTCAAAAAGTCATCTTCATCAGAACAAGTAGTAACCGATGGAAGCAAAGAAGGAGCAGTAGTACCACTGCGAGCAGCCACAACAGCTTTCGTCATAAACTCCAAAACATTCCGTTTTTGTGACTTGAGGGTTGTCACGACAGTTAACATCCGAGCCACAAAATTACTACCTGCTTGAGTTTGAGAACCAAAGCTAGTACGTCTCCAGATCACCGCCGGACGAATCGCCCTTTCTGCTGCATTATTGGTGGGTTCGACACCAACAGTTGTCACAAACAACCACACCGCCGACTCAACTTTGAGCAGTTGACGACAAGTGCGAACTGTTTTGGCTAGAGGGGTTTTTTCCCTTGTCCCGATGGAATAGGAATCAGCCTCAGTTAAAGTTGCCTTGATTGATGAACGAATATCCTTGACCAATTGGGCAAAATCCCTACGACATAAAGTCCCATCACGGACTCGGTGCCAAAGTTCAAACAACTTCTCCTGTTGTTTAACCAGTGCCGTTCCCAATTCTGCCGAGACTCCAGGTCGTTCCGAAATTTTGATGAATTCCCGTTTCAAGTGAGCCCAACACAATTGCCGACGTTCTAAGTCCACCCAGTTGTAAGCACCATGACGGTCAGAGTTTAAAATTCCCCTGAAGTTCTCACCTAATAAATTCTTTGCCCCTTGAGTACAACGGGTGAGGGCAATTTCAAAAAATGTGACTAGGGGTGTGACTGCAACCCACAGCCAAGCTTTTCTCTGGCTCGGGTTAAAACCATCAATATTTCCTTGATTAAAGCTGGTTTCATCGGCTCCGACAGTGTTTGCACTTTGGATATAAAGTTTTGCTTCATCCACACAGCTTGCCACTGCATTACTCGCTTCCAGTCGCAGTCTGTTGACGGTTCCCAATGATATTGAAATTCCCAATACTTCTGCCATGGCACTTTGTACCATTCTTTGACTATTGCGATACACTCCACTTAGCAGTGCCACCAATGCTACTACTCTTACTCCGTAACCACTTGGGTTCACATCTTCTGGTAATGTGGCACGAGTCTTCGTGCCACATCCAGTACAGGTCAATTGATGCAAACGATGCTCAATGACTATAGGACTGATGGGTGGAATTTCTACTATCTGGTGACGATAGGGGTTTATGTCTTCTCCTGTGAGGGTAGTTCCACAATTGGCACATGCTTGTGGATGATGGTCTATTACTTCGCTACATTCTTCTATGGGGTATAAGTCTCGACTATTTCCTTTATGACCCGGTTGACCACCTCGTTTTTTACGGCTTTTCTGTCTGGTCTGCTTTTTTCCTAATCCCGGTGGGTCACTCGATGGGGGTAATGAGGAATTTTTTGATGAAGAATTGATTTTTTCTAGTAACTGTTCCTGAACTGTCAGGACTTCCTTTAACCTCTGATCCTGTTGTTCTATTTGCAGCACCATCTCCTCCACCAATTTCCTGACACTGGTTGGGGTTTTTTCCCAATCTTCCAGGGAGATCCGCTCCTTATGATTGACACACTTCTCTTCCATGTCACTTAGTTTATCAGATTTTGATGCCCTTTTTTGGCGATCATTCTTCTACCCCCCTGAACGGTTACTATGTTATTGTCCGAATGCTTCGCCCGTACAGGGATTTAATGGGGAGATTATCAGAATTGTATCACAGGGATGATAGCCGAGAAAAATTATAGTCAATCAAACAATCAAAAAAATCATAATTTAGACACGATCATCGGTTAAAATAATAGTAATTTAGAATTAAGGATTGAGTTATGCTTCAACAAAACTGTGAAGCCGTCTTTGAAAATGGCGTTTTACGTCCTCTTGGTAATCTCCAACTCAATGAAGGACAGTGCGTTAAACTCATTATAAAATCGAATTCAATTTCCCAGCTTACTTCCCAAAAATGGTCAGAAACGGGGATAATCGCCCAGTTAACAGCAAATCCGATTAAAATTCAAGACTTCCATCCTCTTACCAGAGAAGAAGCGAATGAACGCTGGTGAATCTCAACCCTTCTTTATTGATTCTAATATTTGGCTGTATCGCTTCATTGTTAATTGTAGCGATCCTAATGCCATCCCTAAGCAACAAATAGCTACAAATACTACGAATCAAGGAAACTTGATAATTAGTACACAAGTTGTCAATGAGGTTTGCTCAAATTTAATCCGCAAAGCAGGGTTTAATAATTTACAGATTCAAAATCTACTTGAAGAATTTACCCAAGGGTGTGAAATCTTACCTGTCTCCCTCGAAACCCTTGAGTATGCCGTGAAATTACGAGATCGCTATTTAATTTCATTTTGGGATAGCCTGATTGTTGCTAGTGCAGTTTTAGGCGATGCAACTATTCTCTACTCAGAAGATATGCAAGATGGTTTAATTATCAATAATAGCTTACAGGTTATCAATCCCTTTAAAGATTTAAACTCTTAAAAAGATCATTAATGATAACTATAGCGTTTGTTATAAAAATGAAGTGTGAAATAATCTCGAAAAACTGCTTTTTTAGCTTCTTCTAAATCGTCATCACTGATCACAAAATTTTTCCATAAACCTTTAATTTGAGTCTGATGATGAATGACCGTTTTTTTTAGGCTTCTAATTCTTCCTGAATGACTTGAATCCGAAGTAGAACATATTGACTAATGGCAAATAATCCCCTTACTCTTTGATTTGATTTTTTAATGCTGCATATTTTATTGTATCACAGGGATAATAGCTGCAAAAAATCCTGGTCAATCAAATAATCAAAAAAAATCATAATTTAGATAGGATTGGGTGCGTTGTTCGTTCGTGGTTTGAGATTGTTTTATAAAAGTTTTTTAAATTCTTCAATAGTTAATCCAGAACCTTTAATAATTGTTCCCATTGTATAAGCATTGATTGGATTAGCCCTTGGAATAGTGAGAATATGTTGTCCATCAGTCATGATAATATGTTTTCCCTGTCGAACAATCTGAAATCCTGCTTTTTCAAATGCTTTAATTGCTCGTTGATGATTAATTCCAGGAAGACTAGGCATGATTTAATTCAACTTCTACATAATAAGATTCGATCCCTTGATTTAATTCCTCAGCCACTTCTAAATAAGACTGAATTGCATCTTGAATATTATTGAGTGCTTCTTCTTTAGTTGTCCCTTGAGAAGCACAACCGGGTAAACTAGGACACCAAACGGCATATCCCTCTTCTGTTTGTTTGAGATTGACTTGATATTGCATATTTTTAAGATCATCCCGTCCTTAATAAAAATTTGGGCAAAACTATTATTGTAATGCTTCAAGGCGATCTGCTTCGGCGGCTTCGGCTATAATTTCTGCTTCTATTGTTTCTTTGTTAGTATGATAGTAAGTTAGAGCGGCATAAACTTGTGCCAAAGAAAGATGAGGGATTTCATCGGCAATTTCTTCAGGGCTATATCCTAATTTATACCAGATCACTATTCTTCGTACAGTAACAGCAGTTCCCGCGATAATAGAACAACCTCCATGAATTTTGGGATCGCTTTTTATGAAAGTGCCAATATTGATCTCTGTTAACATAACTTTCTCTGATTCAGTTTCAACTAATTAATCTATATAAGATTCTATGTCTTTAGCACCAATATAGCATAACCATTCGGCTACGGCTACCATTACCTCAACCAACCCCCGATCCAATAATTCCTGATTTTGCTGCACAATGCGGGGTTCATCTCCATTATTGCAGGATAATAGCTGATTAATGAGGTTTAGATGAGCTTGGGCGCGTTGTTCATTCATAGCGTGGTAGATGGTGGCGGTTAATTCAGTTATAAGCGATTCATCGGAAATCATCAAGAGTTGGGGATTGGTGGTAAGATTGTCAGAAAGGCGATCGCGCTGAATCAAGGCTGAATAATGAGGGGCTATGATAATAGGTCGTGGTTAGAATTTTTAAAACAGTCTATCAAATCCTCATAACAATCATCAAGTAATCCAAGCACTAAGAAATTCAACTTGATCGATCATTTCTTTGGCTGATTTAGTGGCAATTAGCTGTAAAATGCCTCGCATAACTTCCCCTATCGAATATCTTTGTTGTTGGACTAGAATGATTGCTGCATGATTTCTTTTTTGTTGCAAGAAAAGTGTATGTAAATAATAAAAATCTCTAACATTAGAACTATAAAGACTACGCCCCTGAGAAGTTGCTCAGATTAATTGTTCTTCATCAGAGTATCCCAATCAGTTCCTCCTCTGAAGACATCGTAACATCAATCCCTCGCATCCCTAAACCTTTGGCGATCGCGTTAGAGACACTTTCATCCACTGCGATCGCTCTCTTCCTATTAATTAAACTTTAAAACCGCGATTATTTTAGCTCTGGCAACGGCGATCACCATGTTACCCCAATGGATAAAAAATAGTCTACGAGCTATCAGTTAAAGCTATGAGTGAAGCAGTTGTAACACTTCTCAGTGCGATCGCTGATCCCATAGGATGGTTTAGCATCGTGTAACCCGTCAAAAATGTTGATGACTAAGGCAAGTATTTTTTAGTATTGCAAAATTTTCTAAATTTTGCGGTCGCGGTTTGATTGTTGATGGTTGATAAGGGGCGTTTTTCAAAACAATTTGCCTTGAAAACTCAATGCTAAAATGAAATTAAGTCAACAAAAATTTAATGCCTGATTTTCAGACCTTTATCGGTATCCTTACCACTCTATTTGTCTTTTTAACAGGAATAATCCTCAACTATGACTCAATCCAACTCGGCAACGAACAAATTATCATCCCCCAATGGTTCGGACTTCTCTTCGCAGGGATTACTTTCAGCTTTGTTACGTTGGATCAAATCCTACGGGGGCTTGTCCGACTTGAAAAAACAGAACGAGAAACTCGCCGAACTCGAATCGAAACTCGATACCGTAGTGCAATCATCCGATTCCAACTTAACTCCAACAACTTCCACAGAAACCAACTAGCAGATATTTTAGCCCTACTTGAAGAATACCGAGATACACTTTAGGGTAATTCTTGAGGGCGATCGCCGATCTTGTCGGAGGTCAGTGCGATCGCTGGTGGGCATTGTTAAGTTTTCTTGAACGGGCGATTTTCGTGATCAAGAGTAGAACCATCAATATTTATGGTTCTGTTGGCTCTTGGTATGATACGGATGTCTGTGGGGAAATGGGTGTTATGCACTCCTGTCAAATTAAATTTAACAACTAGCGATCGCTTTTCGGCGGGAACACAGAAACGGGTAGAATCGATCAATGCAGTTGTTTTCTTTCGAGGTGTCGTCATTAATAAGAAAGCTACCCGTTCCTTAGCCGGTATTGCCGGAATTGTCGCCGTTGCCACCTTAATCAGTAAGGTTTTTGGTTCAGTCCGCGAACAGGTAATCGCCGCTGCCTACGGTGTTAGGCCGGTGGTGAACGCCTTTATTAGCTGTCACCGTCTTTTTAACAGTTCATATTTATCCCCCAATGTGAAAATTGGCAGTCTTTGTGGGCAAGGGTAAAACTGGATAAGTAATCTTGACCGTCTAAATCGAGATTAAAGGCAGAAAAGCAGACCCACAGACTACGTTTATCAACAGCGACAGAGCGACTAAAAATTTTACTGAGAGTATTGGCGGTCAGTCCAGTTTGTTGGCTAAGAATGTCTAAGGTGCAGCGAGTGTTTTGTTTTATTTCCCAATTCACTTTAGCACGGTGCAGCTTTTGGTAGCCGATGGAGGTTAGGATTACGCCGCGTTGGCGAGAAGATTTAGCCTTTGATTGTTCCATAATTTGCCTCATCAACCTAGAGGTCAGCGTAGTTTTCCATTATCGTAATCGATGGGAATAGAAAAAATTACTTTTTTTACAAGATTTAAAGTTTGCACTAGACCTCGACCTAATATTATCTCAAGACTAAAAGTCTTTCTAGTTGAGGAATCTATCCAAATAAAAATTATTTTAATTGCCTCATATTTTTTCAGTAAAATTGAATTAGCAACGATAGATATACATTTCAGCTATCGAACTGTTTAGTTAGTACACAGGCTAAAAGCAGGCTGTAACTGGGTTATAATTTTTGGAGATGTCTACTAGGAGTGAGGATTTTAACTGAGTGAATTCGCTGATGATTCTCCTTGAACATTTACTATGTACTATGATCTTAATTTATGGGAGTCTATCGTTATTTAGCAATTGAATGGGGTGATCGCCGTTATGCTTCATCAATTTCCCATAGATTGTGATTAATCCCATACGGCATTTTCATGATGATTTAAAATGTGATAATCTTTGGTTAGCAAAATGTGGTTATCTCCTGAAGCGTTACTAACAATTAAGCAATCAAAGGGATCACGAGTCTAGTTAATAATGACAGACTGATTAATAATTAAATTAAAATCTTTTTTACATACCTTTAAATCAAGGCAACTTACTAATTCTAGAACAATGTCGTCTGATTTTTCAGTAATTCGCCCAATTTCGTATAAATGATGCCCGATTCTGTGGAGCTAAATAATCCCACTCCCACATTTCCCAAAAAAAGAGCGCACTTCCCATATTTTCCAAAACGCCATTACTCCGTTCTATCTCCTAAAAAGCGTTCGCTCTCCAGCCTCAAAATGATCTAGTCATAATGACTCCACATTCGATAAATTTTGATCAATTTCTCCGATTCAAAGACTTCATAAACTAGCCGATGCTGTTTATTGATCCGACGACTAATTAACCCTTTCATGTCCCCTTTTAATAACTCATAATCTGGTGGGTATTGAAATGGGTCTTCTTCAATTATTTTGATAAGTTCAAGAACCTTGTATTTCAGTCCACTAGAAGCAATCTTTTTGGCATCTTTTTGAGATTGGGTCATAAAGATTATTTTATACATTACCAATCTAACTCATCTAAGCTTAAGCTCTGTTCAATAGATTCATCACGGGCTGCCTGAATACTTTGAATCATTCCTTCGATTCCCCTTAGATATTCGTCATCACTGACATAATCTGATTGTTCCAGAATTTTAATTTCGTCTCTAGAGAAGCGAGCAAGTAACCATAGAAATTTTTCACTAATGCTATCGTCAATTTGCAAGGTAATTGTTCGCATAAATTAACTCCTAAGCTTTCTGTATAAATCGCTTTCACATTGAAATCTACACCTTTTGCATTCTATCATTATTTTCCACATGATTCAACAAGCGATCGCCCTCTCAGGTCACGTCATAATGTTTGAGCATGGTTAAGGTTCTCTAACAATTTTCTTAACTAAGTCTATGATATTGCAGTGATAGTTTAGTCTGAATTTAAGAGGTTCGGCAGAAAAGTGTCTATATTGTTCTTGAAAGTTAGGGTTAGGCGATCGCGGTTATGCTTCTTTAATTTCCCAACGATGCCTAATTCTCATGATCACGGTTTCTCCGTCAATTCCTTCGCCTCGATCTAATTGTTCGGCAGCAATATCAATAGACCTCTTACAAATTCAAGAAAGTCCCCTTTTTTTAAGGGGGATTGAGGGGGATCAAACTCGATTGCCCATTGTTGATAGCGATCGCGTTTACTGAGTAATTGCAAGGCTTCGGCAATGATTTCATCTGGATTGGCATAACGCCCTGTATCTAGTTTGGCTTCGATCAGCTTTTGGTGTTCGGGTTTTAAAGTTAATTTCATGGTTGTTAAGGCCTGGCCTTTTTTCATTATAGGTTTGTCGCTGTGGGATCGTCCCAAGTTTATTCAGGCAAGATGCGCTACTCATTTTTACTGTGGGGTAAGCTCTCTAGCCTGTCCAGACGACAAAAGTGGGATATTTCCATCTCGGTTTTTGTGGTTTTGGGGATGAAGCAAAAGTTTGGGGAGTCGGAGTGGGGAGAGATTGTCAGGATATTTTGACAATGCTTGGGCTTAAGTTGGTAAAGTTGGGGATTTTTCCCAAGTTAAGGATTTTTGTGGGAGGTTGGAGGGACTGTAAGTTAGGCAGGGTAAGGGTTTGGGGAATTTTACTAACTTTTTCCTTAAGTTCCTAAACTTCGGTTGTGTTAAGAGTTAGGCGAAAAATAAACTCGATAGTTAGGGGTTATACATAGTCCGGTTTGTATGAATGGACATTACTCCCAAGTATCGTAAATTATTGAGGATAAATTCAATGATCTTAAATCTGAACAAGAAAAAGTTTGCCTTTTTAAAGGCGATGATTGTTTCCGTTTTGGCAATCTTAGTTTTTACCGTTGGTAATCCTGCGTTTGCTCAATCTGTTTTTACAGACAAACTCGATTTAGGTTTAACGAGTTTTTATCCAGATGCGGCTTCTCAACAAACGAAAGTTAATACACTAGAGAAGCTTAATTACAGTATTTCTGTTCCTCTCAACGTGAAAGATCTAGATGATAAACTAGGCGATGGATCATTTCAGAGTGCCGATCTTGATTTTAGTACGACTCAGCCCACTGTTCCTGGTACTAATACTCGTATTTCTTTCACTGGCCCTATTACCACAACTAACGGGGTTGCTCAAACTTCTAAACTTTATGCGGTTGTCGCAGGAAAGCCGAAATTAAGCACTTGTCCCGTTGAAGTCCAAGAAACACAGATTGCATTCTTCAATCAGAAAGATGATGCAAATGCAAAAGCGCAGTCCCTTTCCGATCAAGGATATCTGGTTTATGTCACTACTAATACTGCTGTACAAAAGGAAGCTCAAACTAAGATTAAGGAACTCAACTGTCAACCTAATGCTCAAGGAGTAATTGTTAATGGTAAAACGCAGAAAGTTACTGTAGATTTTACAGATATTTTCAACTTGTTACCACGAAATCTACAACAGCCTGCAAAAAATTCACCTTTTGTTTATTCAGCCAAGGGTGATTCCATTTATTTAGTCAATGCAAGAAAAGAATATGATCCCAGCAACCCTACACAATAAATTTTGATAAAACATCTCGTGTAGGAATGAGATTAAATAAATTATATTACCGTGGAGTTGATATCTAATAATTAAAAATATCTTCTCCATAGTGTATTTATTAGTGCTTGATCATGAAATTTACCTCCAGTTAATAGGCTCGAACATGACAGAAAAACTTCGATTTCAACCGGTTTCTCATAGTTGGGTCGCTCTACATCCAAACCCTAAAGGAGTGATTCAATTTATTGGGGGTGCTTTTTTTGGTACATTTTTTCCTATGTTTTTCTATCGCTCTCTACTTCAGCGTTTGTTTGATAAAGAGTACACAATTGTTCTTTTACCCTTTAATTTTAGTTTTGACCACTATGCCGAATCTGGCTTTTTAATTAGAGAACAGTATGAGATCATGCCAGAGCTTATTAGAAGAGCAATATTTGAAGGTTATAATTACGAAGCTTATCTGAGCGATCGCAACTTTTCTTGGATTGGTCATAGTATTGGCTGTAAATATATTGCCCTTTTGGAAGTATTTAGTGCTTTACCTACTCTGGGAAAACCTGATAGTTCTGATTACGATAAGAATATTGAATATTTGAGGGAATTTCTTGAGGATATTGTTAACTCAACAGCAAACAAAAAAGATTCTCAACGAAAAATTCAGAGAAAAATTGACGATCTTTTGACGGGACTTTTAATTCTGATTAATGACTTACAAGTAAAACGGGAAAAGGCTCAGGAACTAATCAAGATATACATCAAGCAAGATCCCAATTATCATCAAGAGTTGAAAGGTAAAATTGAAATCACTAGCATTTTCATTAAAAATCAACCCTCTTTGTTATTAGCTCCTGTCAATACAGGTCTTGATAGTGCTGTCCCGCAGCCTTTTGCAAGTATTCTTATCGGTTTGGGATTGAATGTTAAACCAACCCCAGATGAAACCTACACCTTAATCAAAAAAGCTAATTTATTTGGACTCTTGGGATTAATTTCATTTAAAACAGATAAAATTGCTTTATCAACTTGTCAGTGGTTTGAGAGTGATTTCAAAAAACCACCTAAAGAATTTCAGCAAAAGCTAAACGGTGGACATTTGAGACCATTGGGCATAAGATTGGGCAATTTGGTTATCAATTTTCCCGACCTTAAAGATAAGATTCCACTTATTGAATCCATGCAAAAACGGGAGGAATACCTTGAATCTCCTGTAAGTCAGTTATTTCAACGTTTAGAGGACAAACAAGTTTAATCGCCGATTGCGTAGGGTGCATTTCATGCACCTTTTACCTTTTCAAAATACTTAAATCTAAATTGCGATGCCTTACATTGCCCTAACATCTCCGGCATTATTCATTGCCAATACCGTCAGGAGTTGTTATCGTAACCAAATCAGATCGATAAAAACCTTCAACAATCAACCAATAGATACCGAAAAACAGGGCGAGCTTGGGATTGTAAATAAAACCCCATCAAGCATAGGATAATAGGGAACATCCAATGCTTGATGGACAACGCTATTCACTTACTGAGCGAAGAGACAATCTAGAGCGATTTAGCCATTACAATGCTTGAAGATAATCGGCTTTGCAGCAATCTAGATATAAATGCTAATTGTGCAAAGTATCCACAAGTTAACTTGGTTCGGAGTTTTAAGAATTGCTCAGAAGACAATTCATACTCTTTTAAGTCAGGAGATAGGGAAGTGGGAAAATTTCAACTAATACTCCAAAACCCTAAAATCTCAACTATCTGTTTTTTCACTTTATCTTAAATGTCGGGTGAAGACCCACCTGGTGGGTTAGGCAACGCAAGGAACCCCTAATTTAAGTGGACTGGTTGAACCAAGAATCCCTCGCTTGAGTGCGATGGGAGTGTCAATACTTCCCTCAAATGTCCTTGTTCAATTTTCCAGTGACGGTCAGCAATAGGCAATAATTCCCCAGCATCGTGACTAACTACTAATAAAGTCCAGTGTTGTTTGAGACTAGCGAGAAGTTTAGCCAATTGACGACGCATCGACCAATCTAAACCGGCCGTAGGTTCATCGAGAAGTAACAGATTAGGCTGCCGGATTAACTGGACAGCGAGGGATAAACGACGCTGTTGACCCCCACTAAGATTGTGGGGAGAAGTATCCAGGGCAATGTTTTCTAATCCTACCTCCTTTAAGGCCGCCGTCAGGCGATCGCTTTTAATCTCCGGATGACCGAGACGCAACTCCTCAAGGATGGTTTTACCGCAAAAATGACGTTCAGGAAACTGAAAAACGATTCCTCCTAATTGTTGCAGGTGCAGCACGGTTAATTCTTGGTCGCGCCAGTGAATCGTCCCTCCTGTTTTATCGGCAAAGCCTGCTAGAATTTCCAAAAGAGTCGTTTTTCCGGAACCACTGGGGCCAACAATCAGACCTAATTCCTGGGATGCTAATTCGAGATTAATCCCCTGTAAAATGGGATTGAGGGCAGCGGGAGGATGATAAACCACATCTTTGAGATAAAGCATTGACAGGAAAATAACTGGAAATTAAGTCTAGAAACCTGTTTCTATTGTGACAGATTTTTTCATTCGCTCAAGGAGACTTTTGACCATGGTGCTGAGGTTAGGTTTAACGAAAAAAATGGCGATCGGTGCTTCGCTGGCTGTTATGGTAGTGGTTAACTGGATTGGTCCCGGGTTAGCTGGAGATCCTTTCCGCAAAACCAATCCCCGACCGATTGGTGATAAGACCGAGGCCGCTTTTAACGCTATTTTTAAACAAGGTAACTATCTAGAGGCAAAAAAATTAATTGTTGAGGCCACAGAAAAGGAACCCCAAGAACCTTTGTCCCATGCTATGCGTGCCTCTCTTGCTTTTACCGACCAGGATTGGAACACCCTCAAAACCTACTCCGAGAAAACTAAGGAAGCGGCCAAACAAATGCAGGACAGCGACCCTTTAAGGGGAAATTTGTATCTCGCGGTGGGTAGTTTTTTGGAGGGAACCTACGTTTTTCAAACCGAAGGTGCAGTATCGGCTATCCCCAGACTACAACAGGTGTTTCAGTATTTGGAAACCGCAGAAAAGGTTAATCCTACGGATCCAGAATTAAACCTGTTAAAGGGTTATATGGATTTGATTTTAGCGGTTAATCTGCCCTTTTCTAGTCCCCAAGAGGCAATTCAACGGCTAGAAACATACGGAAGTCCTGATTACTTGGTCGATCGAGGTATAGCTCTAGCTTACCGGGATTTAAAGCAGTATGATCAGGCTTTGCAGTTTATCGATAACGCTTTGAAAGCGACCCCCGATAATCCAGAATTGATGTATCTGAAGGGTCAAATCCTGAGAATTCAAGGCAATACGGATAAAAATACTGGCTCTTTGAAACTGGCACTAGATTACTTTAATAATGCCCTGAAAAAACAGGAACAACTCCCCGAATCGGTCAAAAAACAGTTAAATCGCGAACACCGTAAGGTACAGGAGGAGATTAAATCCCTAGAAAACACCGCTAATCGCTAAAAAATGCCTAAAAATAGTCAATATTTAGGTTGTTTTATCAGTTATCAGTTTTTGAAGACAAAAGGCAAAGGGCAGCCGTCAAGGGTGCATCTCAGATTTGCAGGAATACCGACAATCAGTAATTATCAGTGACTCTTAGATGATAACAAATGTATCAGCAGCTGCGTGTAAGCATCCCACCGAAAAACTAATGCGCTCCGGGGTTTGGGGGGTAGAACCCCCCAAAAGCTTGGATTGAGTGGTAAAATCAGAAACAACGCCCGATTTTAGCAGGGGGGTTTCCCCGTAAAAATCGCAATTGGTAGATTTACGGAAATGAGATGCACCCGCTGTCAAATTTTGCCAAAACAGAAAATCTCCTCTTATGGTATATAAAGTAAAGGATTATTAAGCTTCGCGGAAGTTTATTAATTAAAGTTAAAAATATATTGACAAAACAATCGGCTTGTGGTATTGGGCAGAATTGAGCCAAACCTCCTAGCTGATTTCTTGTCAAGGGTTCACCTAAGTGTAATTGGAGATTTCATGACGGCAACGACGGATAAATTGCATGGAGAGTTGATCACCTCGATCGAGCCAGACTTTAAACTGAAAGATATTATTCAAAGCATTCCCAAAGAATATTTCCAGAAAGACCCAGTTAAAGCTTGGTTTGGTGTAATTACGAATATTTTGGCGGTCATTGCTGGTTATGCAATGCTGGTTTATTCTCCCTGGTATTTACTGCCTTTAGCTTGGATTTTCACGGGTACAGCTTTAACGGGATTCTTTGTGATCGCCCATGATGGCGGTCATCGGTCTTTTTCTAATCGACCCTGGGTTAACGATCTTGTCGGTCATATTTTCCTCTTACCGCTTATCTATCCCTTCCACTGTTGGCGTTTCCTCCATGATCGCCATCATGCTAAAACTAACATGGTAACGATAGATAATGCTTGGGATCCGTGGGAATTAGAAGCTTTTAACTCGGCCAATCCCCTAGTGCGTCTCTTTTATCGCGGCATTCGCGGACGTTTCTGGTGGCTTGGTTCGATCGCCCACTGGGCTGTTCTACACTTCAACATCGAACAATTCAAGGAGAACGAACGGGAAAAAGCCCGCTTTTCGATGATTGTCGTCCTAGTTTTTGCCGCTATTTTTTTCCCAACCCTAATTTTCTACACTGGTGTCTGGGGATTGGTTAAATTTTGGGTGGTGCCTTGGTTTGTCTATCATTTTTGGATGAGTACCTTTACCCTTGTCCATCACACAGATCCCGATATTCAATTTTACTATCCCGAAGAGTGGAATCAAGCTTTAGCGCAACTAGAAGGAACAGTTCACTGTAGCTATCCCCGTTGGGTAGAAATTCTCTGTCACGATATTAATGTCCATATCCCCCATCATATCTCGACCGCGATTCCTTCCTATAACCTCCGCAAAGTTCACGCCAGTCTCCAAGAAAATTGGGGTAGTCACCTGAAAGAAACCAAGTTTTCTTGGGCATTAATGCAGCGAATCGTTGATTATTGTCATATTTTCAACTCCGAAACCGCCTACAAAACCTTTAAGGAAAGCCGAGGTTAAATCAGTTATCAGTTATCAGTGGGTAAGTTATCAGTGATCAGATTTGAGTTTTAAGTGACAGTATTAAATCGAAGTTTCCTACTGTCTTTTTACTGATTGCTGATTATTGATCACTGAAAAAAGATTACCAGGAACCGCGTTTACCATTGGGCATAACTGTTAACCAATTGGTTTTTGCCATGGCGATTTGTTCTCGAGTTACTTGGGCATCAGAGAGATTAGCCCCGCAAAGATTGGCATCTTTGAGATTAGCGTAGCGAAGACGGGCGCCGGTGAGATTAGCCCCGCGCAAATCGGACTCTTCTAGGTCTGCATAAGCGAGATAGGCATTATCTAAATTGGTATTTTTGAGAATAGCTTGACTGAGATTGGCCCGGCCCAGATCCGCATGGGACAGATCTGCCCCTTGTAAATTAGTGCCTGTTAATTTGCATTGAAAGAAATTTACTCGCAAAAGTTGTGCTTTAGACAGATTGAGATTCGATAATTCCTCTCGGGCGAAATTGCGCTGGCCGTTATTGTAAGCATCGAGAATCGCTTTTTCATCTAAGCGGCGTTTTCTCTTCGGTAAGGTTATATCTGGGCTGCTGTGGTCTTTATTTCTAGATAGTATATTTGTATTGGTTTTTGAGAAGGCCATCTGTGCCCCCGGCAGATTGTCTGGAGAGGCCTCTGGATTTTTATTTTTGGGGCGAAATTTAGAATTGAGAGGGCTAGAAATGAAGGAAGTGGCTATTTGACCTGAATCCTGTGGTGGTTTCGGGGAAGTAACCATTGGAGCCGCGATTAAACTTTGGGCTAGACTATCGGCATAAGCGGTCATGTCTAAAGCATCCATTACCTCCTGGGCGGATTTGTAGCGATGACGGATGGAGACTTGCAGCATTTTTTTCAGGACTTTAGCAAACTGGGGACTCACCTTGACTAATTTTTCCCAGAGTAATTCACCTGTATTGACATCAACTTCGATAGTCTTAGGAGATCTGCCCGTGAGTAGATAGATACAGGTAACTCCCACGGCATAGATATCACTGGCATAGACTGGACGCATGGCCATCTGTTCGGGAGGGGCATAACCTTGGGTACCCACGGCAAAATTAGTCAAAGCGTCTTGAGAATTGACATTGGCAATAACATTGTTAACTTGATTTTTGACAGCCCCAAAGTCAATCAGAACCAATTTTCGATCCGTGTGCCGAAGAATTAGGTTAGCGGGTTTGATATCCCGATGAATTACCTTTTGTTTGTGGATATATTTCAAAATCGGCAAAAGTTCACTTAAAACTTGTTTGACTCCCGCTTCGCTAAACGGTCCACGTTTTTTTATCTCTTGGTAGAGGTTATGACCTTTAACGTATTCCTGAACTAGATAAAACTGTTGATTATCTTCAAAATAGTCCAATAATCGGGGAACCTGTGGATGAACCCCCAGTTTTCCTAGTGTTTCCGCTTCTCGCTCAAAAAGTTGCTTGGACATCTGAAAAACATTAGCATCATCAGAGCAAGGTCGCAGCTGTTTGACCACACACAGGGGGGTACCTAGTAGGGATAAATCCGATGAAACAAAGGTTGCCCCAAACCCTCCTTTCCCTAAAATGCCTAGAATTCGATAGCGGTCGTGCAGAAGCAGTTTTGAACCGCAGCTCTCGCAGATTAACGCTGTTGCGGCGTTTTTCGGTTGAGGACAGTCGGGATTAAGGCAGTAGGTCATGTACAGTCACCAGTTGACCAATACTTTTTTGCTAAGACAGTTCAACAATGCATTCTCAGAGATTCTCCTCAAGAGGAGGTATCTCCGAAAGTCCAAAACCAGAGGCATGAAACATTAAAAGCGCCTGTAACACTCTTTTGTGTCATTGCTCAGTTAACGCAGGGGCAACTTATCAAGATGGCGTTTGCTTGTCAACTGGGATTTTTCCCTTAACTCTTTTAGCTTACCACAGATTTTAAAATTGACCACCTCTGCTAATTGTCAACTAATCTTAGCTTTTCTTAATAATTCAACACCCTTTCATCAAAGCAGCCCGGGCCTGTTCGCGGTCATCGAAATGGATTTTTTCCGTCCCCAAAATTTGATAATCTTCGTGACCTTTCCCCGCGATAATTACTCCGTCTCCCGGTTGTGCTGCTTGAATAGCGGTGTCAATGGCCAAAGCGCGATCGCTAATTACCTGAACAGTAATTTCTGGGGGAATGCCAGCGATAATATCCTCAAGAATTCGTTCGGGAGACTCTGTGCGGGGATTATCCGAGGTAACTATAGCTAAATCTGCTAATTCAGCCGCTATTTTCCCCATTAACGGCCGTTTTGTCCGATCGCGATCGCCGCCACAACCAAAAACACAAATCATCCGACCGGAAATAAAGGGCCGAGAAGCTTTTAAAACATTCTCTAAACTGTCGGGAGTATGGGCATAATCGACAATGACGCTGATATCTTGGTCGGGAGTGATGCTAACCCGTTCCATCCGCCCCGGTACTCCTGAAAACTGGGGAATTTGGCCGATTACCGTCCCTAAATCCACACCACATTCTAACACTGCCGCCACCGCCGCTAAGAGGTTAGCCAGATTATATTGACCCACCAGAGGAGAAGCAAAGGCTATTTCCCCTTGGGGAGTCACCATCACCCCTTCCACTCCCGTGGGTTGATAGTGTAAATCTTTAGTATAAAAATCGGCACGAGCATCGGACACACTATAGGTTAAAACCTGTTGGGGAGACAAGGAGGCCGCTAAACGTTGACCATAGGCATCATCAAGGTTAATAATCGCCTTACCTTGCAGATAATCGGGACTAAACAATTTAGCTTTAGCGGCAAAATAATCCTCCATGTCGAGGTGATAATCGAGATGATCCCGGGTGAGATTGGTAAACACCGTCACGGGAAAAGTACAACCCTGTACCCGTCCCTGGGCCAGTGCATGGGAACTAACTTCCATGACAGCGATTTCATTGCCGGCACTCACTGCTTTGGCTAAACTGGCTTGTAACTCGTTAGCGAAAGGGGTGGTATGATTAGCGGTTTCTTGGAATCCTTGCCAACGGGTGTAAAGAGTCCCGAATAACGCGGTGGGAATCCCTGCTTGGCTGAGAAAATATTCAATTAGATGGGTGGTGGTGGTTTTGCCGTTGGTTCCCGTCACACCGATTAATTTTAGGGTTTGGGCAGGATAATGATAGAATTTAGCAGCGATCGCAGCAGTGGCAGTAACTAAATCTGCCACAACGATTACGCAAGCATCCTCCGGGGGGGGAAATTTAGCTGCGGCTGCCGGGGAGATAATCGCCGCTACGGCCCCGGTTTCCAAAGCAGAACCCCAAAATTCGCCGCCATCGACGCGAGTACCGGGTAAACCGATAAATAAATCTCCCGGTTGACAAGCATGGGAATTGGTGGAAATTCCCGTAATCTCGGTAATAGAAGCGATAGGAGAGGAAATCGGGGAAACCGGGGTGATATTGGTTAAAAGTTCTTGTAGTTTCATAGTCAGGATTGAATCTAGGGATTGCTGCTTTTAGATTAGCCGATAATCCAAGAGGTTCCTAGGCTATTAATTTAACGAAAAAAAAAACTCAGCAGTAAGGATATTAACCGCGATAAGCTAAAAAAAACAAGGCTATAGCTTGTCAACTATTGAAGATTTTCTGCTGACTATTTTCGGGATACTTATATGCAATTCGTCGATTTTCTGACTCTCATTCATCCTGTCCTAGCGATAGTGGTCGTTTTCCCTATTATCGGCCTCGTAGTTAACTTTGCTTGGCAAACCCGTCAACGTCGCCTAGAAACCGCTGCGGGAAATAAAAGTAAAATTCCGCCAGTGGTCGGGACCGAACATCTACGCTTAGGCCGCTGGTTAACGGGTACAGTGGTAGGGGTTAACCTGTTAGCACTAGCTTACTCGGTCGTTTACGGTTTTAATGGTTTTGTCGATAAACAAAAAGACGGAAAATTAGACTCCTTTCAGGTCTTTTTTGTGATTTTGATGTTTTTTGTCACTATTGCCTCTTTGGTCTGTCTCTACCGCGCTAGACAAGCTCTCTGGCGCGGAATTTTTGCCACCTTGACTGGCATCGGTTTAATTATTATTGGTTCTCAGGATGGGGTCTGGCGACTCTCGGCCCAATGGTACTGGTCCCACTACTATATCGGCATGGCGGCATCATTACTGATGATTTTCTCTCTGGCCATTGTCGAAGATATCTATAAAGACCGTTCCCATCGTTGGCGCATTGCCCATACAATTCTCAATTGTATCGCTCTGGCTCTCTTTCTGGGACAAGCCATGACCGGTTCGAGGGATTTGCTGGAAATTCCCCTCAGTTGGCAAAAACCAGCAATTTATCGCTGTGATTTCACCAATAAAACCTGTCCTGAACCGAAATCCTCAACCCCCCTCATCAACCCGATAAGTTAAACTTTTTTAGGGACCAGGAGAGGGAGAGGGAGGGGGTATGGGTTCCTCAAACCAATTGGCAATCTTACCAAGTTGGGGCAAGGTGTTTACAGGAGCTGGTCTCAGGTTTGTGATTAAGTCAGTCCATTCTACCCCTTCGGTCTGGGTCACAGCAACAGCACCGTCAGGTGAGGCACAGCCTGGAATTTTGCCCCAACTTTTACCCCAAGCGGCGCCGACGAAAGCACCGGTACCGGTTTTACCGAGGGAATAGTCAGGAGCAAAGATAAACGCTTGTAGTGTTTGGTTTCCTGTCAGACAAATTTGCGGCGCGGTGGAATTTAATTCATTATTGGCATAAATTTGTAGATTGCTCGGTTTACAGCCAGTCGTAGTACCACAATTGTGTTCGATGGCACCGTTAATATTACCTTTAACATAAAAAACTACCCGTTGCCCCGGAGTAATGGTAATCTTATCGCTACCACTCAAGTTGATATTATTAACGATATACTCGTACACTCCGCTAGGAGATGGTGTGTCTCCCGGTCGGTGAAAAGTTTCAGAACTGGTAAGGTTTCCTAGGTCTGGAATACCTTCGGGAATCGGCGGTAAATCGGGGAAAAACACACCGACAAATTGCGCTTTGTAGGGGGGATAGGGATTGGCTGCAGGTGTGGGCTGTTGAATTTTGTTCGTGCTAATAAAACATTCTAGCTCTGGTTGCAAAGTTGCCGTCGGCTCGACATTCAAGTTGATACTATTAACGGTGGTGCCGCTCATCACCACATCCCCTTGAAAGTTAGCACCGCCGGAATAGTCCGGACTGCCGACCGTAATCTGGCTAGTTTGACCGACATTTTCCGTGGCTCCCTCACTTATCCATAAAGCGGGAACCGTGGTGCGAGTGAATGCGAGGGGAAGAGAAGGAAGAATCGGGATACTTACCACCACACGGTTAAGAGAGGCGGCATTATCGTCATCAATAGTTAGGTTTGTTGTGGCACCGGTGCGGGAAAGTCCTTCGAGGGTGAGAACTCCCCAACCCAAACCGTTAGGGGGGGGATTGGTATTATTGAAATTGTATCCAACCACGCGATAATAACGGTTATTACCGAGATCAAACCATTGACCACTAGCCAAATCTCCTAATCCTGGATTTTCTGCTCGTTGTTCTGTGGGTGCGAGGATTTTGTGGGCAATTTCGTTATCACGACTGGGATTACCACAGGCGGTGGCAATGGCTAATTTTTTTAAATCTCTTTGTAAATTGGTACTAGGATTACCACTAGGTACTTCAGCGGTCTGCCAGCAGTCTTCCCCAGATTGACAATTACTATAAACTGTCGCCATAACTCGCACGCTATTCAGTAGATCCCGCACGCGAGTTACCCCAGCTTCGACACTTCTTAAAGCATCAGCCCGGGATTTTTGGGCAATTACTTTCGATTGGTCTCCTTGGGCGCGAATCATCATAGTTATTCCTGTCACCATCAGGATAAGTCCAATTAACAGGGCAAGAGGCAAGGCAAACCCTTTTTCCTTATTAGCCATCAGGTGAAGACATAAACAACTTTTCATAGACCAGTCCATCTAAGAATGGTTACTCTTATTATGATAACAAGTAGCTGGTTATAATTAAATTGAAGATGGATCCCCCCTTATCAAGGTAGGGCTGTTTCATTCTCCCATCAGAATATCAAAAGTAAAAGCGATCACTATCAGGTAAAATGAAAAGTGACCGCCAACCTTTAAAATATATGTTGAGC
>VYMC01000107.1_pt1 | contig 21358 bp, 20 predicted proteins | sample 5115301 | NCBI WGS metagenome assembly VYMC01 (sample SAMN12291802, study PRJNA351875) | freshwater metagenome | isolation source: freshwater lake | place: USA: Michigan, Wintergreen Lake | collected 2013-08-08 | reverse complement strand
ATATCTCAATTAAGTTTAATGGTGTTAACTCAACAGAAATAAGAAAAATAGATGGCCAAGATGTTCTTTGTATAAAAACTAATCTTGGTGAAATCCAACATTCTGACTTAAACTCTTATTTATATAATTCAAGTAGCGATAAGTCATCAATTAAATCAGAATTTAAGTTAGAAAATGGACGACTTTCATTCAATGTTGCTAACTATGATAAAACTAAAAAACTTCTTATTGACCCTGTTATTGGTACTAGAATTTTAAATGGCACGACTGAGCAAGAAATAACCGGTTTGCTAAATATAGGTGATACCTCATTAGTAATAGCAGGTTGGACATCTTCAAGTGATTTCTCTATGGTAACGGGCTATTACAAAGCAGAATTTTCTGCCGGTAAAGATATATTTGTACAAAAGTATAGGATATTTAATGGCTTTTATGAATTGCAAGAAGCCACATTCATTGGTTCGGAAGGAGATGAGGAGCCAATAGATATTCAAAGAGATTTTGCTGGGGATTATTTTTTAGCAGGATATACAACAAGCGCAGATTTTCCTAAAGTTAACACTTTTGGTCAACCATATAAAGGTGGTAGAGAAGTTTTTGTTTTAAAAATGAAATCAGACTTTAAATCTCTTGAGTACTCTGGTATGATTACTGGAACAGATGAAGATAGAGCACTTTGTATGCACATAAGAGACAATTTCTGTTTCGTAGGTGGACTTACAAGGTCATCTGATTTCTACTATAAGAATGGTTTACCAATAAGTAATAAGTACAAAGGTAATGGAGATGGATTCTTTGCGAGAATTAATACAACTGGCTCTAGTATTGATATTTGTGGCTTTATAGGTGGAACAGATGAGGACCAAGTAAATGGTATTTATGCTGAACCAGGTAGAGAAATAATGATTACTGGTCAAACAAAGTCAATTGAGTTCCCAGTTCACCCAAATACAGGTGGTATGACTCCAGATTTAAGCTATGACGTTAGTCACAATGGTGGTTGGGATGCGTTTATGTGTAAAATCGCTGAAGCTGGTACTACGTTTATTTTCTCATCTTACTTTGGTGGTTCTAATGATGACTACGGTATAGCTATTGGAAATACTGAAACTAACGAGCCATATTTAGTTGGTTATACTATGAAAGAAAATCAAACAAATGGTTCTTTCCCTACTTCTGAAAACTCTTATCAAAAAGCACATAAAGGTGGAACAGATATCTTTATCGCAGAATTCACAAACTTAAGAAGAATCCAATTAGGTGGTTTTGGTAATCCCTCTGCCTTCAGACAAAATCTATATATAGCAACTTTCTATGGTGGTTCAGGTAATGAGGTACCAAGCAAAGTGACATTTAACCCAAAAACTTCTGGTTATTCTATTGTAGGAAGAACGAACTCTACAAACTTGCCACTAGCAGGATTTGAAACTAGAAAATTAGCAGGTATTGCAGATGGTTTTATTGCAGAAATTAGTCCTACATTGTCAAGTTTAATTGGTGCTACTTATTTTGGTGGTAACAATGATGATGGAATTAATGCTGTGGCAGTTGATGATCAAGGAAACTATTATGTAGGTGGTTATACAACCTCACGTAATATCTGGGGGAGTGGAGATAACTCAACTGGGATTTCTACTCGTAACGCATTCTTTTCTAAATTTGTTGACGGTTTATTAGTACTTGAAAATCCAGCTCCTGCTTCTAAAGTATGTTATAACTCTAGTCTTAATGTAACATGGAATGCAAATAATTTGACTGGTGGTATTGATGTTTATCTAGGTTCTAGATTACAAGATGGAAGTACAAGCTATTCTTTATTAAGAGGTAAAGTAAATAGTTCTCCTCTGTTGTATGAATTCCCAAAAAATATGACACCTGGTATTTATACAGTTAGACTTTCAAATAGAAGTGGTATCTCGAGCAACTCAGGTACATTTATAGTACAAGGAGCTCCACAGATAACAGATATAACTTTAAAAAATTCTCAAATTGATAAAACTCAAATTTGTGAAGGTGATACAGTTACACTTACATCTGAAGATGGAAATAACGGATATTTATACACTTGGAGAAGAAATGGTGTTAACGTAGAGGGTACTACTTCTACATTAAAGTTGAATGCTATTACTTCTGCCATGAGTGGAACCTATACTGCTACTGCAAAAGGTGATTGTACCCCTGATGCTACAAGATCAATAGTTGTCAATGTAGAGCCAAAAGTAACTATAACTCAAAATTTAGAAAATTTAACTGTTGTAAAAGGTAAAGATTTGAATTTGTCAGTTAATCATACAGGTACAGCAAAGAGCTATACTTGGTATAAAAATGCTGCAAAGATATTAGGTCAAACTACTAAAGACTTATCTGTAAAAGCAGTTACAGTTGCTGATGAAGGAAAGTACAAATGTGAAATAGAAGGACTTTGCAATAGTGTTGTTTCGGCTGAAGCCGATGTTAAAATTGATATATCTTCAGTTGCAAAAGATTTACCTGAGTATATTTCAGTTAGTGAAAATGAATCAGAGTTTACTTTCACTAATAACTCACAGAATTTGAACTATACTTTAAAGTTAGTTGATTTATCAGGTAATGAAATCGAAAGAAGAGAAATTTCTAATCAAGTAGCTTCAATTTCAAAAACTAACAAATCAAATGGCGTTTACTTAGTGTATTTACAATTTGATAATCAATCTTTCGTGCATAAGCTTATTGTTTCCAAATAAGAAGCTTAAATGTTTACTAACAAAATTGAATCAGAATACCCACTAAATAGCTTAATTGTAAATAGATTTTCTACAAGAGCTTATTTAGATAAAGAAGTTAACAAAAAAGATATATTAACAGTATTAGAAGCAGCTCGGTGGTCACCGAGCTGTTTTAATGACCAGCCATGGCGATTTCTTTGTTGGAATAAATTTGAAAATAAAGTTGAATTTGACAAAGCATTCTCAATTTTAGGTGCATGGAATCAGAAATGGGCAAAAAATATCCCAGTCCTTTTTGCAACAATAGCATTAGAGAATTTTCAAAGTAATGGAAAACCCAATAGGTGGTCTCAATATGACCTTGGTTCTGCAACACAGAACTTACTTCTACAAGCAGTTGATTTAGGACTTCAAGCTCATCCAATGGGTGGTTATGATGAAGATAAGCTAAAAGAAACCTTCGGAATACCATCCAACCTTAGAGTTCTTTCAATGATTACACTCGGTTACATGGGTGATTTAGAAGATGTAGATGAAGAATATAGAGCAGACCTAAAAGCAACAAGAAAAAGGCACCCACTCGGTGAAATTGCTTACAATTCTAATTGGGGTAATCCCATAGTTTAGTTATTCAATTGCTAAAGAATCCATTACGCTTAGCTCACCATTGAATTTAAGAAAAAGCTTATGAAGGCTTTCTTTAGCTATCAATAATTCTATCCTCTTTTTCGCTAATTCGCGGTTATTCTTTGGAAAGATTTCTTCAATTAAATTGCAGTTATATATTAATATAATCAAGTGAAGAAGTTTTTCTGTTGGAGGCATTTCCATTAAAATGCATTTATGTATTGAATCTCGTGTTGCCGTCTCTGGAGCAGGATTGAGTGTCGGATATTTAGAAAATTCAAAAAGAAAAAACAACTTCTGATTGTTTCTTTTTAATATACCTTTAAGCACTAGATTGTTTAGTATCTGTTCTTTAATTTTATTAAAGTCAATTGCTATTGAACGTACCCAAAATTCAAAATTTTGCTCTTTATTCTGTAGAGAAATTCTTTCAAGTACAAAGTCCAGATAAGTTTCGCCCGTAGATTTTGAATTGTTAAGTACTACACTGCTAAACTCATTATCAAATTCAATTTTACCATTGTTTTTTAAATCGTATAAAATACAAGATGCAATGCCAAAAGGTATCATTGTACTTGCAGCTACAAGTAAATGTCCTTTGTCATCATGAACTGCAAGAAGCATTAATTCTTCTGATAAAGTGAGAGCTGTGTGCATATTACAATCCTTTATTCATTTTTTTAATTGCTGACTTATGAATAGTAAAATAGAGCATTTTTAGCTTTATATAATCTTCATCATAGTAAAAATATCCAGGCGTTTTACCATTAAATCCACCGCTTCCACTGTCTTTTATTAGATACCAGTATTTATCTCCTATCTTAGTTACACCAACGATATGAATACCATGGTCATCAGTTGTGGTATTGTTACTTATTCTAAATTGTCGCGCATCTTCATCTATATATTCGGAGGGAATATCAAAGCTTGGTATAATGGCTACATCAGTATTGCCATCAATTCCTGCTTCAGAAACATCACCTGCTAAGAAAATACTATATCCATCATTTGCTGCTTGTCTTAAGTATGATACCCACTCATCTAAGGCGATATTACTATAGTTATTTGTTTTTAACCAGTTATCTGGTACATCATAGATTGTACTATCACCATATTTTGCTTCTTTTACAGATATTATATTTACATATTCAGATGGATTAATTCCAGCATATTCTGTTAGAAAAGACTTAGGAGTAAACCTTTTACCTTTAAAAGAAAATTCAGTAGGTGGCTCTCCCATGTAAAAATTAAGTATTGACTTGATTGTACTTGCTACTAAATCTTCATTCCAATTATTCTGTGCTTTTATAGAAGTTAGAAAATTATTCATTTCCGTAAACATTTTAGAGTGGTCATAAAAGGGTGATTTATTAGGATTGCCATCATAAACTTCTCTTGGCATAAGTCCATAATCAGATGCTACCCTAATTACACCATCAGATTGAGAACCTTCTCCGAATGTAGATTTCCCTCTTGTCTTTACAAATTGCTTTGCTTTTGCCAAGTATTCATAGTAAACAATAAACATTTCACTTAGCTTAACCTCTTTACCAGAAATTCTTTTTATCTCTGATTCCATAAGAGAAGTAGTTGAAAATGACCAACAGGTACCTGTATTCCCTTGCGAAGTTGGTGGGTTGTGCCAAATCTGTTTAAAATCGTTTACAGATTTTGGTAACTGCCTATTTGATAAATCAACCCTAAAACGCGGTTTTTTCTTTTCTTTTTTCTCTTGTGCTTTAATTTCCTTCTGAATTGAGTCATACATAGGATTACTTCCTTCTTGGAAAATACCGCCATCTTTGACTGGTGGCTTAGCAAAAGCTATAGAAAAGCTTATTATTAATAAAATGTAATATTTCATTTGTAAAATGTTTGTTGAGAAAGAGGTTTGGTACAGTAATTGAACTATTTTAATTTCAATTTAAGAAAATGCAACGATTGAAAAAAAGAATGTTTGGAAAATTAGTAATAATTCTTACTTATTTAGCTCTAAGTGTTGGCTTAATGGCAAAGGAAGATGCTAAAAAAGTACAAGTTGATACTAATTTATTGAAACCTAAATACGGTTTAAACTTTTCTTATGATGTCATCAGCAACTTTGCAGATTTTAGAAAGTTTAAAGATGTAAATAACTGCTGCATGGGATTTACCAACACTACAGGGCTTGGTTATTCCATAGGGGGTACTTATGACTTACCTAGGACATACAAGTATGGCTATCAGTTGCTTCTTGATTTCAATTACGCAAACACATTTTTTACTTCAAATGAAAATATTGATGTAATCATAGATGGTAGAGCTACTCCTGGTGTATTTCAGCATCAGCTTTTTAGTGAACTCTACTCCATTAATGTAAATCCAAATATCTATTATAAGCCATTAGATAAATATGCTTTGAATCTGAATGCAGGTATAAGTTTATCTGTTTTGGCAAATTCATATTTTTCTCAGAAAGAGATTATTTTGCAACCAAGCGATAGAGGTGAATACAAAGAAGGCGGAAGAGAAAGGAATTACTTTACAGGGGATATACCAAATGCTACCTCATTGAATATTGGTTTGAACTTTGGAGCTTTCTATGAATTTAAAATGAACAGAAAGGGCAATTTATTTTTAGTACCAAACTTTAGGTTTCAATATAATTTATTGAATAATAGCGATTCAGCATGGAATCACGCTGCGTTTCGGTTTGGTATAGGGGTTAAGTATAGAACACCACCACCGCCACCGCCTCCACCCATACCACCAATGTTGCCTCCTATGCCGAAGGTATTACCTTTGCCAAAAGAGCCAAGCACAATCACAGCTAATATTGATGTAATTGAAGTTGACACTAACGGTATTCAAAAAGATAAACCACAGATTAAAGTGGAGGATTTCGTTTCACTTAATATGAGACCTCTCTTAAATTATATATTCTTTGAAGAGAACTCCGAAAAAATTCCAAAAAGATATAAGCTATTAAGTAAAAATGAAACAGAGAATTTTAACTTTAAAGATTTGCAGAGCTATGATGCAATACAAACCTACTATCATGTGCTTAATATAATTGGAAAAAGATTTCAAGATGAAAGTGGTTCTAAATTGAAGCTTATTGGTTGCAATGCTAATATTCGTGATGAAAAAGGAAATAAACAGCTTTCAAAATCAAGAGCTGAAGAAGTAAAGGATTATTTGGTAAATACTTGGAATGTACCAGAAGAATCTATCTCAATTGAGGTTCGCAATCTTCCTCAACAGGAAAGCAAATCTGATACTCTTCCATCTCAACAAGAAAATATGCGTGTTGAAATTGAAAGTAATAATGATAATATAATTAGACCAGTAATCACTATTGATACCTTTAGAGTAATTACAAAGACAAAATTCAGATTTTCACCTAAAGTTGATACTGAGTTTGGCTTAAAAAACTATAAGTTTACTATAAAACAAGGCAGTAAGATATTATTTGAAAATAAAGGTAATTCAGATTTGCCAAGTCAATTTAACTGGGAATTAAATCAAAATGCAATTTCTAGCAATCTAAAAATACCTATCACATACAGCTTTGAAGCAACCGATAATGCAGGTAACTTTACCTCTACCAATCAAAAGCAAATACCTATCGAGCAGCTTACAGTTGATAAGAAAAGAATTGATAAGAAAGAAGATAAAGCATTCGAATATTATAGCTTAATACTATTTGATTATGGTAAGTCAAATTTAGGTAAAGAGCATAAGGAAGTAGTAGATTTTGTAAAAGAAAGAATTAATGAAAATGCTAAAATTTCAATTTTCGGCTATACAGATGCAAAAGGATTAGATAAGATTAATGAGAGAATTTCTACCGAAAGAGCAAAGGCAGTTGCAAAGAGATTAGATATTGACGGTGCAAATGTTGAAGGTAAAGGTGAAAGTGAATTACTCTATGATAATTACTATCCTGAAGGTAGATTTTATTGTAGAACAGTAAGAATACTTGTGGAAACAAATATAAAGAGTGATTAAACATTTATGCGTAATATTCGTTTAAATTGTAACGAAATAGCTTTAAAAGTAGTTATTTAGTGAAACCAGCAGCATAAAAAGTGAAGATAATAAGGCAAATATCAGTTAAAAGCATTGTAATCATTGTGGCATTCACAATGCTTGCTTTATTTTTGCCATTTAGTAATAAAATACAATCTCTATCTAATAAAACAGAAAAAGAAAAATTCTTCGACCCAATTATCCAAAAGTTGTTAGTTAGAGGCGTGTCACAAGAGTTTATCAATAAGATTCTAAGCGATAAAAGAACTGAATTCCAAGAAAAATTGGCGAAAATTAACGTTTCTCAAAATTCATCTATCAATAATAATAGTGCATACGATAAGCTTAGTAATGAGAAGTCAATAAAAAAATCTAAAGAGTTCTTAGCTGAAAACATAGAAATATTACAAAGTGCAGAATCTAAATTTGGTGTGCCAAAAGAAATCATAACCTCATTGCTATGGATTGAAACAAAACATGGTGATTACTTAGGGAATAATCATTTGCCGAGTGTGTTTCTAAGTGTTGCTATGGCAGGAGACAAGGATTATTATGCAAAGAATGTAGATAATCTGAAATCAACTTTTATTGGAAATAGCGATGAACTACCCGAAATGCTTTCTAAGTTAGAGCAAAGGACTAAGAAAAAAGTAGATTGGGCTCTAAATGAATTAGTTGCACTGGAAAAACTCGATAAGGTATCACCTAAGCCAGTTTTAGAGCTTTACGGCTCTTGGGCTGGGGCTTTTGGTATGTCCCAATTTCTACCTTCAAGCTACTTAGTTTGGGGATTTGATGGTAACGAAGATGGACAAATTGACCTATTCAATAAAGTAGATGCTATTTATTCTGTGGGTAATTATTTAAAATCCAATGGCTGGTCAGTAGAGCCAGAAAAACAAAGAATGGCTATATTCCACTATAATAATAGTACAAGCTATGTAAACGCTGTGCTAAACCTTGCTGAGAAAATCAAGCAAAGTTAATAAACCTATTTACTAAAAATTAACTATTTCTTAACTTTTGAAGTCTTATTATTTCATAATTTTGAGGCATAAATAAACTGCCATAGGTGAAATAATGCTTCAAATTAGTACCAATTACCAAAAAGATGAATGTGTCGTATTCTTGATTGATGAAATCAGAGAGCTAAAGAAATACAAATTAGAAAACTCGGTATTACTTTATTTTCAAAATCAATCTGAAAAAGATTTGAAGCAAATAGTTTATAATAGTGGTAGAAGAGTTATTATAGCTGAAATATTGAAAGAAAGTGATTTCAGACCACAACAGCTTGAATTTGCTAGACAAGCTGCCTTTAAGACTCTTCCCTATCTTAATAATCAGAAATATGATACGGTAACTGTAGTAAATGCAATCAACGATAGCGAAATACTTTATGCTTATGCAGAGGGCTTAGCACTTAGTAATTATCAATATTTACAGCATTTTAAAGATTCAGATAAAAGAAGAAATTCAATTAGTAATATAAAAGTATATAGCAGTAAAATAAAAGAGAAAGATGTATCTACTTTAAATAATATACTGGAATCAGTATATGAAGCAAGAAATCTAATAAACCAACCACCTAATTATCTGACAGCAACCACTTTGGCTGATAGAATGAAAGAGCTTGGCAAAGCTTGTGGCTTGCAAGTTACTACTTTGGATAAAACTCAAATAGCTAAAGAAGGAATGGGCGGTCTTCTTGCAGTCAATAGAGGAAGCGTTGAGCCACCTACTTTTACTATCCTGGAATGGAAACATAAAAAAGCTAAAAATAAAAAACCTTTTGTATTGGTAGGAAAAGGCGTTACTTATGATACTGGAGGGCTTTCTCTAAAGCCAACTGATGGTATGGATAGTATGAAAGCCGATATGAGTGGTGCCGCAGGTGTATTTGCAACTATGATTGCTATAGCAAAATCGGACTTAAACTTGAATGTTACAGCACTCATACCAGCTACTGATAATAGACCTGGCGGAAATGCCTATACTAATGGTGATGTAATCACTATGCACAATGGTTTGACTGTGGAAGTACTCAATACAGATGCAGAAGGCAGAATGATATTAGCTGATGCACTTTCTTATGCTGCTAAATTAAAACCAGAACTTGTAATAGATATGGCGACACTTACCGGTGCTGCATCGCAAGCTGTAGGTAAAGAAGCAATAGTAGCTATGGGCAATGACAAAAAACAAATGAAATCATTGATTGAATCGAGCTTCAACGTTTGGGAACGAATTGTAGAATTTCCTTTCTGGGATGATTATGCTGAATATTTGAAATCAGATGTAGCAGATATGAAAAATATTGGTGGTAAGCAAGCAGGAGCCATTACAGCCGGTAAATTCTTAGAAAAATTCACTAGCTATCCTTACATACATCTCGATATAGCCGGCTCTGCCTTTCTGCCTGCACAGGATTCATATCGTGGTAAAGGAGCCGTCGGAGTTGGCGTAAGATTACTCTATGACTTCTTAAAAAAACAAGTGTAGTCAGGACATGATAAAATTAAATTTAAAATAAATTAAAATATAAATAAAAAAGCCCAGTTTATTGGGCTTTTTGTTATCTTAATATTATTTTACAACATTTTACCTTACAACCCCTACTTGTTGAGTTGAAGTTCTGCCCTTAGAATCTGTTACTCTTAAAATGTATCTACCAGTAGCTAAGTTACTTACATCAAGTTTAGTAGTATTTGATATTTCTGATTCATTTATTTCTAATAGAGTATTACCAAGTAATGAAATTAACTCAATTTTACGGATGCCTAAATTTGATTTATTACCTAAGTATAGCTCATCGCTCGCTGGATTTGGGTAAACATTTACAGAATTATTAAGACTTATATAAAGATTTCCAATGGAAGATGGTGTATCTTTATCCTCTATTTCTAAATATCCCATTTGGCTTGCTATAAAAGTTTTTTTCCTATTTTGTACAATTGTTACAAATTCAAACTGATTTGAGCTGTTGGATACATTAGAGCTATAATATTTAAACTTTGGATTGACAAGGCTATCTCGAGTATAAAATGTTAACTGATCTGATATAGGTTTAGATTCATCAATTGAAAAGAATCCAAATTCTGTAGCACCCCATACTAAGTTGTTTACTTTGTTAATAGAGATTTTTTCTACACTCAAAGTAGGTTCATAACGATGCTTCCGAAAAAGACTTCCTTTTAATCCATGAGCAGAATCCCATCTTGTATGAGTTCCAGCCGAAGAAATTCTATGAACTCCATTTGTTGGACTCTCGTTGTAGAACTGACCAGCTGATTTCACTGAATACCATAAGTTTAAATTATTATCATATTCCATAGATGTAACTCTTGCATTTAACCCATTAGGATTTACGGGAATAGTCTGATAACTTAACTTATTATTCTTATAAATCATTAAATTGTTAGTTGCTTCAGCAAGAATACAAACAATTGCTCCATCAGATCTTTTAGTAATTGCTTGAATAGCATCATAGAAGTGCTCTTCTTTGTCATAAAATTTTTTAATTACTTCGTAGCTAACAGTAGGAGTATTCGTCTTAATTTTAAGTAATTCATTATTTACACTATCATAGACGACATACACAGTTCCATTTACAGTTTCTCGATAACGTTCAAAACCAATTATTACTCCAACAAACAAATTGTTTTCATCATCAAAACAAAAGTCCCGAAATTGTCTGTTTGGTAGTAAATCAGGCGGAGTAGGCACATCTATCCATTGTCCATTGGAATATTTCCATAAATTACGTTTACCAAAAGCCCAAATATTTCCAAAGTTATCAAAATGTACTTTGGAATTTACATTTAACTCTAAATTTATATCTTTGGTAATATTAGTCAAGGAGAAAGAAGTATCACTTATATTCTTTATAAATATTGAAAGTAATCCTTTGTTATCCCAATCGAAACCTAACATCAATAGCTTATCTTTGTATGTATCAAGTTGTTTAGGAGCAAAATTGCCTAAAATATGATTTTGACTAAATAGATTTAGTGAGGGTAAAAATAAAGTTACCATTAACAAACAAATTATCTGAAATTTTTTCATTGTAACACCACTCCTTTATTTAGGTTACTTCAACACAAAGCAACCATTTTAAATTATAAAATCCTACTTCACTTTATAGTAAGTATGAATTTTAATAGTGTCGTCAAAAGGATTTTTAATGCCACTATTATTGTCAATTCTCTCAAATCTAAGCGTATCTTCTGTTAGCTTTAAAATCTTGTGTCTTGAAGTATAGCTTATCCCCTCTATGCTATTTAGAGTAAGCAAATCATTAGATAAACTCCAATTAATATAGCTACCATCACGATAAAATTTATTATCTGCTGGAAAAAGTCTATACAAGAAGAATGTTTGTTGGACAAGCCCCTTATTAAATTCGAGTCTTTCGGTTCTATTTTCAGTAATAGCTCCAGATATTGTTCTGATATTTACAGAATATTTTCTCTCCCAAAGAGTAGAAGTAAGTATATCTACTTGCGAAAGAGTATTATTCTTTTCATTAGTTGGGTTAATTGTAGTCTCATCACAAGATACTAAATACAAACCCATAAATGAAGTAAGTGCAAAGATTATTTTTTTCATGTTTTATTTTACTCTGTAATATGTATGAATTTTAGTTGTATCATCAAAAGGATTTCTTATTCCTTTATTATTGTCAATTCTCTCAAATCTAAGCGTATCATCGGTTAGCTTGAGAATCTTGTGCATAGAGGAATAAATTACACCTTCTGTATTATTAAGTGTAAGTATGTCGTTTGCTAAGTTCCAAGTAATTAAGTCACTATCACGATAAAATTTATTATCTGCTAGAAATAGTCTATATAAGAAGAACGTTTGTTGGACAAGCCCCTTATTAAATTCAAGTCTTTCGGTTCTATTCTCAGTAATAGTCCCAGATATTGTCATGATGTTTAAAGAATATTTTCTTTCCCAAAGCGTAGATGTAAGCTTATCAATCTCAGTAGATTGAGTATTGTTATTCTGATTAATTGGGCTTACCGTAGTATCATCACATGATACTAAATACAAACCCATAAATGCTGTTAGTACAAAGATTATTTTTTTCATTTTTTATGTTCCTTTCTTATCATTACTAGTGACTGCAGTACACTGTAAATAAATTTAAAATTTAAAGTTAATGTTTATTCCGTAGTTGGCCATTGAGTTGAAGTAATAGCTGTCGTTATTCTTATAAAGCAAGGCACTTCCATTGCAAAGTGCACCTATTGAAATTTCATTGCTTATTTTGTAATCAGCAATTAATCCAATTCTTGTATATGGTCCAGATTGGTTTGAAGCTATTGTTGCAGTTGCAACAAAATCCAAGTTTTCTGATACTTTTAGTAATGGCAATTCAGCTCTTGCTCCTATCCAGTAAAGATTGTTTCTCAATCTGAATTCTTCTCCAGATTTGATATACAAAGGCATGAACTCATTGCCTATACTTAGACCTAGTTTTAAACCAGACTCAAACTCATACATACCACTTACAACATAATTACCAAAGGAGGAAAATCCGCTTGATTCTTTTCCATCTTGTAAATATTCAATACCACTTAAAGCTAATCCACCTAGTTTTTCTATTCTAACAGATAATATATTGTTTCTTTTCGGACTCAATTCCAATGTATTAGCTATATTATCATTCTGTACCGAATACTTAATTGGATAATCATTGTTGTATATCTTAGCATTTAAAATTTCAATCTGATTTGCTTCTATAGGGTTTTTATTTTCAAGCAAATTAGATTTTAAACTTTCATCAGTTATATATGCAACAAATGAATTAGATTCATTTTCGCTATTTACTATTGTACTATTTTTGTACTTAGCTTTACTTTTTAGTTCTGTTTCAGTTTTAGATTCCAATGTAATACTATCAATACTCTTTACTAAAGTAGTATTCGTGATGTTAGAAGTATTATTGGGGCTTTCACTAGTATTAGATTTGATAAACAAACTACTCAAGCCAAGTGATGCAATTAAAAGCAAGGCAATTACAGGTCTTACATTATATATCTTTGAAATACTAGCGGCTGTTGTAAAATATATCAATCCTAATCTTCGGAAAGTATTTTCAGTTATTGCCTTCTTAGGAGTAGTAAAAACTACATCTAGATTGTTCGTTACAGCTTTATTTAGAAGCATTGCATCGTCAAATTCCTTTTGCAAGTCAGGATTAACTGAAAGCTCTGCAAAAAGAATATTTTTTTCTTCATCAGTAGCTTGCCCATCAACAACTAAATAAATTAATTCTCTAAGGTATTCATTATCATAATTCATCAGACTTTCTCCTCAAAATAAGGTAGTAATATATCTCGCAATTTCATCTTTGCCCTTACAACTCTATTGCGAACAGTTGAAAGGGGAATTTCCATAATCTCGCCGATTTCATTATAACTCAACCCTTCATATACTTGAAGTATAAATGCTTCTTTATATTCATCTGAAAGTAGCTCTAAAGCACGTTCCACTATAAGTGCAATTTCTTTACTTTCATAGCTGTTATCAATTATTGGTACATGAAAATCCTCAATTTCTGAAAATATAGCTTTATTATCTCTCTTATGATTTAATGATAAATTACGAGCTATTTTTAGCAACAAACCTTGCACATTTTCTATTTGAGAATCACCAAGTACAGTTTTATAAAATCTCTCAAATGTATCTTGGAATATATCTTCTGCGAAAGTACCATCTCCAAATACTTTCCTGCAATAAAACCAAATCCTTTGGCAGTATCTATTGTAAAGCTCTGTGAAGTATAATGAGCGAACCTTCTTGCTACTGCTTTTTCTTATCGCAAGTATTAGTTCTTTGTCGCTATGTTGTGTTAGATTTTCCACGTTTGCAAGTAAGGACACAGAACTATTTAGTTTGTTTCAAACTTTTCCAAAATTAAATATAGGAAGTAACAATAAACAGAGTGAAAAAAATGGAATAGAAAGGATAGTTTTGTTTATATTGTTTGTCAAAGTCTTTCCAAAAAAATCCGAACTCTTATGGCAAAAGTTATACAGTCTGCTGACTTTATCTGGGCTGCTGTTGATGGCAACTATCCAACTCATAGACTGCCTGAAGTTTGCTTTACAGGTAGAAGTAATGTAGGTAAGTCCTCGCTTATCAATTCAATCGTAATGCGTAAGAACTTAGCCCACACAAGCTCAAAGCCAGGGAAAACACAATCTATCAACTTCTTTACTATTGAAGATAAGTGGGCTTTAGTGGATATGCCTGGTTTCGGCTATGCACAGAAAGGCAAGCAATTCCAAGAATATTGGAAAAAAGAGAATGTAAAATTCATGCTTACAAGAGAGAATATCCGTTTTGTATGCGTATTAATTGACTCTAGAGTGCCATTACAGAAAATAGACCTTGAATTAATTGAATCTTTGGAAAATGGTTCGAGAGAATACCTTATTATTGTAACCAAGACGGACAAAATTTCTCGAAAAGAAACTGAAGATAAGCTAACTGAAATTGGTTTTATTGTTTCACAATGTAAATTCTGCATTGATACAATACCTTATTCATCTTATACTAATGTAGGTAGAGAAATTTTGCTTTCGATAATAAAAAGAAAAATTAGCAACAAACAATGATTGATTTTAATACAAAAATAGAATCTTCAATAGCTGAGTCAATTGCTACAAAAAAGGATTTATTGCAAAAATGCAAAAAAGAAATCCTAGAAGTAGGATTATTGCTTGGTAATGTAATAAAAAGTGGTAATAAAATACTATTTTGTGGGAATGGTGGAAGTGCCGCTGATAGTCAACACCTTGCCGCAGAATTGGTAGTCAGATTAAGAGGTCATATAAATAGACCCGCTCTACCTGGCTTAGCATTGACGGTTGATACATCAATTTTAACCGCTGGTGGTAATGATATAGGATATGACAATGTATTTGCAAGAGGTGTAGAAGCATTCGGTAAACAAGGTGATGTATTGATAGGTATTACAACTTCTGGAAAAAGCCCCAATGTAATTAATGCAGTCAATCAAGCTAAAGCAATGGGTATAATTACTGTGGGTTTACTTGGTGGCACTGGCGACAAAATGAAAGAAATATGTGATTATAATGTGACTGTACCTTCAAGTGTAACAGCAAGAATTCAAGAAAGTCATATTATGATTGGCCATATTTGGTGCGAAATGATTGAAGAAATTAATTTCCCTGAAATGTTTTCCTAAAGTATTAGCCAATGGAAATTAATACTAATAGAAAATTAAATATACTCATAGCGGCTGGTGGCACAGGTGGACATCTATTTCCAGCCATAGCTGTAGCAGAGCAATTAAAAAAGCTAACCGATAATAATATAAATATACAATTTATCGGAAGTCATGATAGAATGGAAAGCAAATTAGTTCCTGAAATGGGCTATACTTACCATAGTATGAAAATATCTGGCTATGCCGGAATATCTGTTCGTTCCCTAGCTTTACCTTGGAGGATTTTAAACTCTATTATAAAAGCAAGAGCCATAATAAAAGTAAGAGAAATTGATGCAGTTATTGCCGCAGGTGCATATATAAGCTATCCGCCGGGAATGGCAGCTATTCAGCTAGGTGTACCACTATTTCTGATGGAAAGCAATGTTAATCCTGGCAAAGCAAATGCTAAATTAGCTCCAAAAGCAGTAAGAATATTTACCGCATTTGAAGAGTCAGAAAAATATTTTGAAGAAAATCAAAAAGAAAAATTAGTACCAACAGGAAATCCGGTTAGGAGTTTTCTTCTAAATCTTCCAGCAAAAGATGTAGCAATGGAAAATTTGGAATTAGATAAAAATAAAAAAACTCTGTTAATTATGGGTGGTAGCTTAGGAGCAAGAAGTATTAATACTGTAATAGATGATAACTTAAAAGCTCTTGGTAAATTAGATTGGCAAATAATATGGCAAACCGGTAGTAATTATATCGTTAAAAATAAAATTCCAGATAATATAAAACAAATGGCGTTTATCAATGATATGTCTTCTGCTTATTCTGCTGCTGACTTTGTAGTATGTAGAAGTGGTGCCACTACTATAGCAGAGCTTATGGTTGTTGGTAAGCCATCAATATTAATACCAATGCCAAGCGCTTCTAACAACGAACAGTATTATAATGCAAAAGTATTAGCAGATAGAAATGCTGCTATTTTAATAGAAGATAGTAATATTGCTTCAGAATTAATAGAACGACTTTCTACCACCTTAGGTGATAATAATTTAAAAACTGAAATGGCTAATAATTTAAAAGAATTAGCTAAACCTGATGCTGCTGAAAGAGTTGCACAGAACATCTTAGACTTTTTCTACAAAGAAGATTAGTAAAATGAATATAATAAATGAACTAAAAGATTTAAAATTAATACGTCAAGGTAAAGTAAGATGCGTATATGATATTGGTGAGCATCTTCTCATAGTTGCTACCGATAATATTTCCGCATTCGATGTGATAATGAATGAGCTAATTCCTAATAAAGGTAAATTACTAACTAAAATATCTTTATACTGGTTTTTAAATTCAACACATATTATAAAAAATCATTTAATAGAATATAATGTTGAGAAATATCCTACTGAATTATTAAAATACAAAGATGTAATAGTTGGTCGCTCTATGATTGTAAAAAAATGCGAACCACTCCCAATAGAATTTGTTGTTAGGGGATATTTAGCAGGTAGTGGCTGGAAAGAGTATCAACAAAGCCAAACAGTATGTGGTATTTCACTTCCAGCTGGGCTTAAAGAATATTCAAAATTGCCAAATCCAATCTTTACCCCAGCTACTAAGAATTACGAAGGTCATGATGAAAATATTAACTTCGAAAAATACAAAGAAATTATTGGTGATGAACTTGCCAATTCACTAATGCAAAAAGCAATAGAGCTTTATAAACATGGTAGTTCCAGCATGGAGGAACGAGGAATTATTCTTGCTGATACCAAATTTGAATTTGGCAAAGATTCAAATGGAGAAATTATTTTAATAGATGAAGCACTCACACCTGATAGCTCACGTTTTTGGCTTAAAGAAAATTATAAAGAAGGTGTAGAGCAGACCAATTTTGATAAACAAGTTCTCAGAGATTGGCTTGAGACTTTAGACTGGGATAAAAACCCACCACCACCTGCATTACCAAATGAAATAATAGAGAAAACATTGATTAAGTATAAACAAGCTGCTAAAATTATTACAGGTGATGACTTAGTATAATGGCACAGTATTCTGCATTAAACATAGGAAAATCAAAAGATTCATTAATTGATTGGCAGCTTATTATATCTGTTATTGGATTGGTAATTATTGGTTTAATTTCTATTTATTCAGTTGTACATGAAGAATCACCCAATACATTTACAAAGCAGTTGAATTTTGCTATCATTGGTACTATTGCAATGATTGTAATAGCATATATTCCTCAGAGTTTTATCAGAATTGCGTCATGGTGGATATATGGCTTTACACTTTTTTCTCTTGTATTTGTATTATTTGCTGGTGTTACTGTCTATGGTACAACAGGTTGGATTAGGTTGGCAGGTTTTACATTCCAACCTGCAGAATTTGCAAAAGTAGGATTATTATTTGCAGTTGCAAAGTATTTAACAAGTAAAGGAGTTAGAATAGGTAGCTTTAGAGATACTTTAATAATAACCTTATTAGCGTTAATACCTGTTGGGCTTATTGTAAAGCAACCTGATATAGGTACATCTACAGTACTTTTAGCTATTATGCTTGGAATTTACTTTTGGATTGGCTTAAATAAACTCTTAATATTCACTTTAATTACTTTACCTATACCAATTATAGCAGCTTTAAAAGGAGATTTATACTTTTATGGAAGCATATTAGCTTTAGCGAGTATCATAGTATTCTTTAAATATACTTGGCTTGAAAAAGGTATTGTCATTGGTATGATGTTCATATTAGGATTTGCAAGCCCTATAATTTACAATAACTTAATGCCACATCAAAAAAGTAGGATTAATACTTTTTTAAATCCAGAAAGTGATCCCCGTGGTACTGGCTACAATGTTAAGCAGTCTATTCTTGCTGTAGGTAGTGGTGGGGTAATCGGTAAAGGATACATGCAAGGTTCGCAAACACAACTTCGGTATATCCCTATGCAATGGACCGATTTTATCTATTCAGTGCCAACAGAAGAATTTGGCTTTATAGGTGGTGTACTAGTAATTGGACTTCTTACAATGCTTATGTTGAGGATAATTGATATAGCACGACTATCAGAAAGTAGGTTCAATGGTATCTTAGCTATTGGGACTGCTACTATGCTTTTATACCATACTTTAATTAATATAGGAATGGTAATCGGGCTAATGCCTGTTATGGGGATTCCACTGCCTCTTATGAGCTATGGTGGTACTTCTATTTTAGTTAATCTAATGCTGATGGGGGTAATGCTAAATATTTACCGTAATATTAAACTAAAAAAACTGCACTATTGATATGACTATTGCTGTAAGTTGTGGTGATGTAAATGGTATAGCTTTAGAAGTATTTTCAAAAGCTGTAAAAAAATTAAATCATTTTAAATATAATCTTTTTATAAATAAAAAGATACTAGAGAAATCAAATATTAGTTTTCCAAATTGTGTAAATATTATAAATATTAACTGTAAAGAATTTAATATCGAGCTTGGCAAAGTTTCTACTCTTTCCGGAATGCACTCAGTTGAATCAATTGTAAAAGCTACTGAATCTGTTATTAAAGGTGAAAGCCAAGCAATTCTTACTCTACCTATTTCAAAAGAAGCTACTCAATTAAGTGGTTGGCAATATCCAGGACATACTGATTATTTTGCTCAATTTGCCAAAAGCTCAGAGCTAATGATACTTACTGATTTGAAAATTCACGTAGCTCTTGCAACTATTCATATTCCAATTAATAAAGTTGCTGAAAGCATTACCATTGAAAAATTACTTGATAAGATACAAACTCTAAATAATACTCTAATTCAAGATATAAATTTACAAAGTCCTCGTATAGCCGTATTGGGGTTAAATCCTCATGCAGGTGAAAACGGCAAAATTGGTAATGAAGAAAATTCAAAAGTAACCCCTGCTATTGCAAATGCAAAGAAACTTGGCATTAATGCCGATGGACCTTTCCCAGCTGATGGCTTTTTCGCTTCTAAGCAATATCTAAATTATGACGGTATTCTTGCAATGTATCATGACCAAGGGCTTATTCCCCTTAAAATGCTTGCCTATCCAGGCGGTGTAAACTACACAGCAGGTCTTTCCATTATTAGAGTATCACCTGACCATGGTACAGCTTTCAATATTGCTGGAAAGAACATTGCAGACCCACAAAGTGTGATTGACTCAATAAAATTAGCAGCTATGATTTATATAAATAGAATGAAATAAACTTTTTTAAAAGGCAACTCGTATATTTGTAAAATAGAATTAATGCTGAAACTATGACTGTCGAGAAAATAATTGAAGAAAAATTGACAAAAATGTCAATAGAACAGAAGAAAAAAGTTCTTCATCTTATCTTTGAAATTGAGAAAGATTACGCAAAGACTGTTGTTAGTGAATCTAATGGTGCTTTATTAAATGGTAAAGTAGTTTTTACTGATGACTTTGATGAGTCCTTAGAAGAGTTTATGGAGTATATGTAAGTGAAATATTTACTTGATACCCATATTCTTTTGTGGTATTTAACTAACGATAATCTCTTAGATTTTAGCAAAATGGAATTAATCAGTTATAATTTGAACAGTACATTTATAAGTAGTGTTTCACATGGGAAATAACTATTAAGTATTCAAAAGGGAAGTTGTACTTTGAGGGCTTTACATTAAAAGATTTACTTTTAAAAATAGAACAATCTTTCCATACACTACAAATTGATAATAATTGCTTTTAAGAGCTATTAAATACTAATACGGAACATAAAGACCCATTTGACAATATGTTAGTTGCTCAAGCAATTTCAAATGGTATGAAATTAATTACTATAGACAAAGATTTAGCTAGACTATACCCTGAACTTGTATTCTAACCCCCCTTATTGACTAAGTAATTCTACCCAATTTGAATTACCAAGATAAACTTAGTTAAAGTTTTTAAACCCTAAGCCGAATTATAATGTATCTAAGTTTAGGTTTTATTCTGAAGAAATCAAATCTCTAATTCCTTTAAGATTTAAAACCCACAAATAAATCAGTATTCATCTGCTTTTTAAGTAATGAATTACGCGAGTCGCTCTCGCAGATTACAAATCGTTCTTTTATAATTGGTTAAAATTCTACAATTAAAGCCCAATTTTTCTATTGGCATTTAGATTGTCCTAAAATGTGGAAAACTAAGTTTTAGGTAATAATTGTTAGAAATGGCGAATAATGTACAAAAATCAATCGCATTAGTTACTCAAAGTAACCAAATGCGAAATTTTCTACAGTTTTCCACAACCAATGTTAAAGTTGATTTGATGAATACCGATAAATCTTTCTTAATAATCCCTGAACTTAGCAAAAGCTTAAACTTAGATACTAAAGCTTATACCCTTTTGGTATTGCAACAAAACAAAACAACTGAAATTATGCCCCTTAAAAAGGCAATGAAAATGAAAACAAGAAACTTAAATATAGTTAATTCCACAGTTAACACTTACACACAGAGGATGTGTCATTTTTACCAACTAATTATGGAGGATTCATGGCTAATAATTTAGCAAGGGAAATTCGCTCACCGGATGAGTGAGTCACCTTTTGGTGAAAATGGGAAGCACATCTACCTTTAATTAGGTAACTTTTACAACAAAATTGAAATCGAAAAATTAATAACAAAAACGGATTTTTCAAATAATTACAGGATTTTTTTTATGAAAGCTAAAAACAGAATACTCATATTCGCCCTGTTCTTCGCAGCAATGCTTGGATTTGGCAGTATAGATGTTTTGGCGGCTAACATCCAATCAAATGGTTCAGGTGGCGGTGTCTGGAATAGTGCTGCTACTTGGGCGGGT
>VYMC01000178.1_pt1 | contig 21483 bp, 15 predicted proteins | sample 5115301 | NCBI WGS metagenome assembly VYMC01 (sample SAMN12291802, study PRJNA351875) | freshwater metagenome | isolation source: freshwater lake | place: USA: Michigan, Wintergreen Lake | collected 2013-08-08 | reverse complement strand
TCGTTATTGAATTTTGTTTCTACATAAATAATGGTATCAGGAAGACATAGTTTGATTTTAACGAAATGATCTCCAAAGCTAGATGGTTCATATTCTAAGACAGAATAATTATTAAGGCGAAGGTAAACATCTTGAAAGAGAGGAGAAAATTCATTTGTAAGGTAAATATGTTTGTATATACCTGCTGTTTTTTGAGCTAAGTTCCTCATAAAGTTAGTATCAATGTTTACCCCATAATCAACTGCACAGATTAGCGTATTATTTTTCATTGATTCTTCAACGACCATAGAATCGGTTATGTTACTTCCCCAGTGATAGCCATCAGTAAATACAACAACTATTTTTTTATAAGCTTTGGAAGCGCCTGCTAAAGATTTAATACCTTGCAATGTACCAGCATAGATATCTGTACCACCACCGAAATTTTGTAAACCAATTTTAGGATTAGTAGCTTTGATAGCAACTTTATCACTTGTTAATCCACATATTATTTCTGCTCTTGAATCATATTTTACAAGCGACATCATGTCGTTTGGGGCTAATTTATCAACCAATTCATCAATTGCGTTTTGGCAAGATAAAGCTCTTTGCTCACCCATAGAGCCACTATGATCAACTACTAATGCAATAGCCAAGGGTTGCTTTTCACTTTCTTTCTTTTCTCGTACTTTATATTGCACTTGCTCTATACCATTTGCAGATGAATCAATTACTTCACACCAGAGTTTTGACCAATCACCTATAGTAGTACCATTAAGCAAGAGACTTTTTTCAGAAACCATATTCAAGTAAAGCTTTACTTTATCTTCACTGTACTGGTCTATCCTTGCTACAGTCAATTCTACTTCGTTTAATCTATTACTAGATATAGGTACAGTATCAATTACGAATACAGGGTTGTAATTAGCAGGAGGAGAATCAAGTGTAGCAACCGGCTCACCTTCTACAGACTTAGACGTCTTACAAGAGTTAGCAAAGAGAAGTAAAGCAAAAGCCAATACTATTTGATTTAAAGTGATTATCCTATTCATCTTTTTTAATTTCATTAAGTAGTTCTTTGGCTTTTTCTTTATTGATTCTAAGTATTCTTAGTTCAACTCTTCTATTCTGTTGTCTGCCTTCTTCAGTTTCATTTGAAGCAACTGGAAATTGCTTTCCATAACCTTTGGCAACCATTTTTTCTTTTGACACACCTTTTTTAGCAAGATAATCTACAACAGAATTAGCTCTTTTATCAGAAAGGGTAAGATTGTAATCTTCTTTACCAACAGAGTCAGTAAAGCCAGCGATTTCTACTTGCTCAATAGGATAATTATCGAGTAACCAAACAATTCTATCTAATTCAGGAAAAGAAGATTTAAGTAAATTCCATTTGTTATATTCAAAGAACAGGTTGTTCATTGCGATTTTCTTTTTAGCATTGATATTATATTGGTCATAACTCATATCGCTACTACCGAGAGATTCTAAGTCATCACCGATTAGTTCTGCTAGAGATACCATGACAATATCATCATCAATTCTGAAGGTCTTTTTCTCTTTTCTTAAATCAATGTTTCGAGAAATAGGGAAATACCCTTTTCTTTTGGCATAGAATCCGTAGTTTTTACCAAGAGGTACTGCAAAGAAGTATTTACCATCAGCAGGAGATGATTTAAGATTACCAAGTTTTTCTCCTTTTTACAAATCTTCCCAAACTATTTCAGCGTCTAATGCTTTGCTTTTATTACTTTTTACGAAACCGCTTATCATAGCAACTTGTTCTGGTTTTGCATATTCAGGAAGAGTCATAGTAAAGATGTCACTACCGCCACGAGAAGAGCCACGATTGGAGGCAGCAAAATATGCCAAGTCCCCTTCTGTAGATACGATAGCACCTCTATCATCACCGGTAGTATTAATCTCTTTACCTAAGTTGACCGGTTCAGACCATTCTGTCCAAGAGTCATTTTTCAATCTTGTGGCTTTAAATAAATCCAAACGACCTAAACCAGCATGTCCTTCTGAGGCAAAATATAGTGAACGACCATCGGGGTGAAGGAAAGGCTTACGTTCTGCAAAAGGAGTATTTATAGATTTGCCAAGATTAATAGGTTCACTCCAGGAATCATCATCTTTTTTAAATGTAATGTAAATATCTGTATTTCCTTGCATAGAGCCACGATGTAATTCATTATATCGGTGGAAATCAGGGTCATTCTCTTTTCTAGGTCTATCAGAAACAAATAAAATGGACCTACCATCAGCTGAAAGCTTTGCGTCACAATCAAAATACTCAGAGTTAATAGGTTTTGGGTAATGTTTTATCCCGCTCCAGCGGTATTTACGTGGGTCAGTGGTATCCTTTACTTTTTCTGAATAAAACAAATCCCCTTTTCCTAAGCTACCTTTGAAGTTACCAAATAATATTAATTGGTTACCATCGGTGGAGATTGATTGCGGAGATTCTTGACCGACAGTATTAATACTATCAGGGATACGATAAGACTGCTGCCAAGCACCATCTTTAAAATCTGATTGGAATATGTCTTCTGTTTGGTTATTCAAATCTCTACCAAAGCCAGTAAAGTAAATAGTAGATTTATCTGCTGAAGGTAGCGGAGAGTATTCATCGGCTTTAGAGTTCAAGCTATCACCAAGATTAACTTCTATTAAATCGGTGGAGGGAGAATTTAGAATTTTAATAAGCTTTTCAATTCTTGCCTTGAATGCTGGGAAGTCTTTTTTGTATTCATCAAGCATAGCCACAGCAGATTCCCAATCTTTCTGCTTAATGAACGGCTCTATTATGCGTTGAAGGGCAACAAATCCTTCCTCATTATTTAGATTGGCAGAAAGAAAATCATTGAATTTATCTGCATTTTCTTCTGTTAAGCTTTCAACAAGAATGCTTTTATCAACCATTGACTTTGGCTCTTCAGTTTCTTGCTCTTGAGCAATCAAGCCCAATGGAAGTACTACTATTAAAAAGTAAAGTAAAAATTTCATCAAGAAGCCCCAATTTCCTTTAAAGATGTCGTTATTTAGGAACTAACAACTTACAATTTAAGCATTAAATCAATAGAAATGAGATAGAAATTTTGAGCATTAATGAGCATAAGTCAGATATGTAAATGTAAAATAGGGTGATGGTAAAAATTAATAGAAGTTACATTCTTTAGATACTGAGTAATAAGTTCGGCAATTACTTGAAGTAAATTCTAACGAGCAATAAAGTGATTAAAAACTATTGAATAGTTCAAAGGTAAAGCCACGTTTGATTGAATTAGTTGAAACAAGTGATTTGAATATATCTTCAAATTTGAATTCAAGTATTACATCATTTTCGATAGAGTATCTGAGTGAAGTATTGAATAATAATTTATCTCTATTGTATATTGAGTTATCATTGAGCATAGGGTTTAATTCTAAATTTATTGAAAATCTACGCCCTAAGGTTTGTTCTAATCCAAATACCATATTAATACGGTTTTCAGAGTTCAAATTTTCATCAAAAGAGTATCCGCAGGTAAGATGAAGAGAGGTCAAACCTATAATTGATTTATAATTTTTAGAAGCGGCAAGAAAAAGACCTGCTGAACTAATTTCAAAACGTTTAGCATCAACTAAGTAAGCCCCTCTGCCTTGAGTATCAAAGCCAATAGCTAATGCGGGTAGAGATAGTGATTCATCTAGTACTCTATATTTAGCTTGAATGGAAGGTAGGTTCGTGAATATTGCTTCATTTGTACCAAATAGTTTGTTAATACCGTAACCAATACCAAATTGAAAATCCTTTAAAAAAGAGCTACTTAATTCAATATAAGTATTGCCATCATATTCTAAAGAGGAGTAAAAAGCAATTTGATTTTTAGCTAATACCCCAGCAGTAGGATGGCTAATCATTCTACGAGGTTCAATTTTATTTACTAACTCTTTTGGAGACTGTGCACTTAGAGAATAAATAATTGAAAAGAATGTGATTAAGATTAAAAATTTTGTAATCACAGCTTTAAAAATTAAGTTTTGAAGAAAAAACATATTTATATAAAAATGAAAAATTTACACATCTTCCCAAAGCTCAATATGATTTTCTTCAGGGTCGAGTAGCCAAGAGAATTTACCTTCTGGGTGTATTTCTATAGGTTTAACCTCTTCACCAAGTTCTTTTAGATGAGCAACGAGGTAATCTAAATTATCTACTCTAAAATTAATCATATACTTTCGTTCGAGAGATAGCGGTTCTTTCGCTTTCATAATTGAAAATAATGAATATCTTTTCTTATTTGATTCCGAATCCTCACGGTACCAAAACTCGGTATATCGAACATTGTATTCATCATTGCTGATATAGTCAATACCAAGCCGAGTACGATACCACTCTCTGAGTTTGTCAGGGTCATTGGCAAAAATAAAAATGCCACCTATGTTTTGAACTAAGGACATACTTATCTTGGTAAATTGGGAAAAACTTACTTATTTTGTAGCAAATTAATTAAAATAAGTGAGATTAGACAATGGGTTTGGTATCTGAATTTAAAGAGTTTGCAATCAAAGGCAATGTGATAGACCTTGCAGTGGGTGTAATCATAGGTGGTGCTTTTGGTAAGATAGTCAATTCAGTAGTGAACGATATACTAATGCCACCACTTGGCTATCTGATAAGTGGATTTGATTTCAAGAATATAAAAATCATACTTGCTAATGCAATAAAAGAGGGGGATAAGGTAATCAAACCTGAAATATCACTCAATCTTGGAATGTTTTTGCAGAATGTATTTGAATTCCTAATAATAGCATTTTGTGTGTTTTTATTCGTCAAAGCGATAAATAAATTAAAGCGTAAGGAGGAAGAAGTAGCAGAAACACCTCCTAAGACAGAAGACGTTTTATTATTAGAAGAAATAAGAGATTTACTAAAACAAAGCAAATGAACATAAATAGTATAGCCAAATTTATAACAACTTTGCCTGAGAATGTTCCCCAAAGTGATAGAAGAATATTCATCTTTTCTGCACTTATTTATATATGTGGATTCTTAGTTCATAAAATACTATTTGTATTTTTTGGCTTCATGGGCATAGAATTTATGATGTACTACAATGTACTGAGTTTTATCACATTTGCATTGTGCTTTTATTTGAATTATCGTGGCTTTTTGAAGTTTGCTTTTACATTGATGGTTGCTGAAATCACTCTTCACTCAGTACTATCTGTATATACAATGGGCTGGAATACTGGATTTCAATTTTTTCTTTTGTTTATACCTCCAATAATTTTTATCAATTCAACATTAAAAATATTAACTAAAATAATATATGGTTTGGCAGTTACGCTTATATTTATAGGAATGTACTACCTATCGAAATATCACCAACCATTGTATGTGCTTCCAGAAGAGATTTTAAATTATGTTTATGTAGTTTCGTTGCTTGCTGTATTTGTAACTTTTTGTGTACTTGGATACTTTTTTAGCTTGGCCGTGATAAATGCAGAAAAGAGTTTAGAATCTGCTAATGATAACTTAGCAAGTGCCAATGAGGAATTGGTAGATATATATTCTGAATTGAAAATAAAGAATGACCAAGTGCTATCATCTATAAATTATGCAAAAACTTTACAAACTACAATTTTACCTACAAATGAAGAATTGAGGGAGTATTTTGGGAATTGTGAGCTAATATTTTTACCTAAAGATTACGTATCAGGTGATTTCTACTGGGTACGACAGATAATGAATAAGCGGTTTATAATAGCAGTTGCAGACTGTACGGGGCATGGAGTACCTGGTGCAATGATTTCGATGGTAGGGAATATGATACTTACTGAAATTATAGTCTCAGCAGGAGTAATTACTCCAAATATCATTTTAGAATTGCTAAATGAAAGGATTAGAGAAGTACTTAAGCAAGATGAGGGAGATAGCTTTGTAACTGATGGAATGGATATAGCACTAATTGATATAGATTTAGAAAGTNNGTGGTTCCTGGGTATATTCAGGAGCGAAGCGACCACTATTGGTAAGAAAAGATGGTGAACTTTTACTTATTGAGCCGAGTAAATCCTCTATTGGAGGTAAGCGTTCTAAGGAAGCGAAATTTACAGCAAATAGCCTCAATTTGAGTAAAGGTGATGAAATTGTACTTTTTACAGATGGAATCACTGACCAAAATAATGAAAATAGAAAAAAATTTGGGATAGGAAAGCTAAAAGAATTAATGGTTAATTTGAATGATAAGAAAGCCTTAAAAGAAGAATTTTTGAGATTCAAAGGGGCGGAAGAACAACGCGATGATGTTACACTACTTTATTTAAAAGTATAGATAATGAAATTACTGTTTGTAGTTGGAGCAAGACCGAATTTTATAAAACTTGCACCTGTTTTAGAGAAGGCGAAATCTTACGAAGAGTTAGAATGTGAAGTAGTACATACTGGACAGCATTTTGATAAAGATATGTCTGACGTATTCTTTTCGGAAATGAACATTGCCCGCCCAAATTATCACTTGAATGTAGGAGCTGATACACAGACTAAGCAGACAGCTAAGATGATGTCAGCTATGGAGGATTTATTTCTTGAAGTAAAGCCAGATTGTGTAGTAGTGATAGGAGATGTAAGCTCTACGATAGCTGCTGCTATGGTTACTTCTAAATTATGTATTAAGTTAGTACATATAGAATCTGGTTTGAGAAGCTATAACCGTACTATGCCGGAAGAGATAAACCGCATAGTAACAGACCACTTATCTGACCGACTATATGCACCATCACAGCTTGCTATGAAGAACTTAGAAAATGAGGGCTTATTGACAAAGTCGATATTTAGTGGTGATGTAATGTACGATGCAGTGCTTAGGCATTTACCACTTGCAGAGCTAAACTCGAGAGCATTGGTAGAATACAGCTTAAACGAGAAAGATTATTACTTGGCAACACTTCATAGACCTTACAACGTAGATGATATAGACACTTTGAGTGAAATAGTAAGTACATTTAAAGAATTAGAAAAAAAGGTACTTTTCGCAGTTCACCCTCGCACAAGAAAGAACTTAGAATTATTCGGGATTGAAGAACCGCAAAATATAATATTTACAAAACCATTGGGCTATTTAGATTTTTTAGTTTTACAGAAGAACGCTATAAAAATACTAACAGATTCTGGGGGAGTGCAGAAAGAAGCAATGTTTGTAGGCACTCCTTGTATAACACTAAGAAGTGAAACCGAATGGATAGAAACTATAGAATGTGGTGCAAATATATTAGTTACAAATAGAACTAAGCAAGAAATACTAAATGCTTGTGCCAGAAAGTTGGTACCCAATCATACACAACCTTATGGCACTGGCAATGCTTCAGAGTTAATCCTTGAAGATATAATAAGAGCTATTTGAGGAATTTATGAGTTTTTATAAGTTCATCAGATGAGCTAATTTTCAAAAAGTAAACTCCATTGGAAAGTATGCTTGTATCAATAGTGTAATGTATATCCTGAGAGTTAATTGAATAAATCTCTTTGCTTGAAGCATCGAAAATAGTATAACTTAGTTGCAAGCTATTTGGGTTAGTAATCTGTAATTCATTATTATTAGTGGAAATTGTGATACTATTTTTTTGTTCTTCATATATAGAAGAGGCAACTTGCATTTTGAAATAGCTAGTCAGCTTAGTACCATCAGCATCAGTAATAAAAACTAAGGAATCGATGTAGTTGCTATCTACATTACTAAATGCTTTTATTGGTAAACTAAGTTTAGAATTAGGACTAATTACAGTTTTAAAATTTACATTATCTATATTTGCTGACTTGAAATCAGGTTCAAAAACTGACAAGTTGTTTCTTTTTAATCCTAATAATCTTAAAAAATTAGTAGATTTATTTTCAATAATAATATCTCTAGTTATGCTTGTATTCTTTCTAACAATCCCAAAATCAATATCAGAGACTGTAGCATTAATTATCTTACCAAAAGTATTTGCTTGAATAGGGATAGAAAGCGGATTATGGTCAAAGAATTCGACTATAACTGTATCGTAGAAAACTTTTTGCTTTTGCTTGGAAGAAAAATTCACAGAAAAATCAATTGTGTTTGAAACATCGGGTTTTATTACAGATGGATTAGGATTTCCATTAAGAGAAAATTCTTTACCTACTTTTAAGTCTATGTTTTTTATACTCGCTTCTTTATTACCAGAATTATAAAGTAAAATCTTATTTGTTGAATTAGTAAAGATTGGAATTGAATCAAGAGAGTATTGCCCTGTATGCTTTATAAAAGCTGAACCGTTAACGGCAGTGATAAAAACTAAATTCGTATCACAATATCCATCAATACTAAAATTCAAAGTGTCCTCTTTTACTAAATCATATTCATCCTTAGATTTATAGTTAAATGTAAAATTAAAATCCGCATAAGTATTAACAGGAATGTTAAAGACAGTATCTTTTATAGACAAAACAGAATTAGGATTTAATAGCTTGAAATTCTTTACAATGATTGAATTATTAGAATTATTTGTAATTCTTAAGCCACCTGTAATACTACTTATCTCATTTCCTTTATATAGACCTCTATAGCGGTCAAATTGAATGACTTGATTGATTATAGGTAGTGAAAGAGTAGTTGAGTTCCCAAATTTATCTATTATTTTTATAAAAGCATTGTTGTTGGTATTTTTATTAAAAATTGTTATAATTTTTCTACCATTGTCGTCAGTATCACTTTCGCTTATTGTAGCTGATGTCGTATTTACTAGTTCAGTACTGTAACTTAAAAAATTTAAGTCTTTTGTAGTAATAATTATCAAATTCGAATCACAGCTAGAATTTACACTTTCAATTACTGGAGCATTGGTTTCATAATAAATAGCATCTGTAAGTATTTTTACATTTGAAGCCGCAACCCAGCCATAACTTTCAAAAGTAGCATAACCATAAACAGTAGAAACAAGTTGTGTGTTAGAGCTAATTCTATGAGTTCCTGGACCAACTTTAGCTACAGCACTATAATAGTTTGTACCGGGAATTCTATTTGTTGTAAAATTAGAATCCACTATAAATAAATTAGTATTATCTAATAAAACTGATTCCAATAATTGTTTGTTTATATTGCTATTTGTGGAATCACCTAAAGCAATTACGTTTAGGAAATTATCTCTAAATTCATTTCCAGAATTATTTTGGGGAGTTAGAAATAAAGAAGAATTCAAATACTGTTCTACAGGAGGTACATAAATCATGAAAGGATCATACACAGAACCTCCTCCTAAGTCCCAATTTGCTGAATAGCAATATTTCATTACTAAAGTGGGCTTATCGCTAACTACTTTTACCAAGCCACGAACTCCAGGAGTATTGCGATTGCCAGGCCATTCACCTTGTATATCAAGAGCTTCTAATACTTCACCTTCATTTAAAAGCGTTTGATTTCTACCTATGAGCTGTTTAGTTTTTTTATTATACCAAGTTAAATCAACCTGGGTGTTGTTTTCAGAAGCTACAACCCTATAAAAATCCCCCATGTCTTGACCTCTACTCAATTCTTGAGTAAAATGCTCTTTTCCCCATGCTGTAACAGGTGGAATCATTTCACTAAGGTGGTCTCTTCCATTTGAAATCATTGTAACAGGTATCATACAACGTTCATGGTAAGAAATAAGACCTATATTTTTATCAGCTGTTATTTCAGAACCAGTCATATCAAATAAGCCACGTGTTTTGCCATCACCCATGATATTAATAGTCTGACCTTTTCTTAATGTAACTGAAATGCTACTTCCAATTGTTTTGTTAGAACCTGGTCCAGAACCAGCAGTTCTTGCAACGCCAGCACCTTTGCCCCTTAATTTAATATTTACCTTAGTATTATCTTCTGCGGCAAGTACAATGAATCCGCTACCCCACTCAGCAAATTCTTTAAAATCCCAAAAAGAGCAATGTATATATTTTGTACCCCAAGCTGTAATTGGTATTGCCATATAGCCATCAGCTGATACCTCTTTATCGCTTAACACATAAACACTAATTAAATCAGGGGAAGTAATATAATATCCTTTATCCTCTACTTGTCCAGCTCTACTTGGGTGGCTTTCCATTTCTTGAGAAATTTCACCTCCTTGAAGTGAAAAAACTGTGATTTCATTAGCTCTTACTTGCTTAGTTATAAGTAAACCAGTTGCTTCATTCTTTAGTGTAGCAGTTGTATTTACTGATGAGCCAACATATATATCGAGCATTTTGTATGCAGTATTAAACCTGTCATTAGGTGGAAAAGCAATTAGGAACTCTCTGCCTTGGCTTCTATTATTTTGTAGTTCTTCTTTTATTTTATCATTGGCAAATAAACTAAAAAGTGATGCAAATAACATCAAAATAAGTATTAGATTTTTCATAGTAAGACCTTTTGTAAAAACATTATAGTCTATGGACAAAAATTATAAAGTTATGTTACAATGAAAAATAAATTTATAGCTGTATTTACCTTAGAAACTAGCTTCATTTATAAATTTAGGGAACATTCCTGCTTGTATTTTAGTAGATACTTTTGCTACTGTATCTATTTGAATAATTGCATAAGCAATTTTAAAATCGTCCTCTGCTAATTCAAACTTATGAGCTGTTTGCAATAGAAATCTTTTAATAGCAATATCTTTTCTCATACCAAGCACACTATCGTAAGGACCAGTCATACCTACATCACTAAGGAATGCAGTACCATCGGGTAGAATTCTTGCATCATTTGTTTGCACGTGTGTGTGAGTGCCGATAATTGCATTTACTTTGCCATCAAGTTGCCATGCTAAAGCCATTTTCTCGGCAGTAGTTTCAGCATGGAAATCAACAATAATAATATCGCATTTTTCTTCGAGGGATTTAAGGGCATTTTCTGCCGCTTTGAATGGGCAGTCAATAGTTTGCATGTAAGTTCTACCTTGCAGTTGAATTACACCAATTTTTAAATTATCTTTTTCTACTATAGTATATCCTTTGCCAGGATTTCCACTTGGGTAATTTAAGGGACGCAATACATTGCTATTAGTAGCTAGAAGTGGACGGCTTTTCCAGTTTTCCCAAATATGATTGCCTGTGGTAATTACATTTGCACCTGCTTTGAATAGTGCATTAGCATGCTCTTCATTAAGACCTTTTCCTTGCCAGATATTTTCACCATTTACAATGGTGAAGTCTGGTTTATGCTCATCTGTTATATTGCTAATATTATCTAAATAGAATTTTAAACCATTCTCGCCAACTATATCGCCAATGAAAAGCACTTTGTAATTCAATTCTGTATCCTTTTTTTAGGCAATATAAGAGTAAATAACTTACTAGCAAAGTAGTGATAAGTATTAAAGAATAGTTTTATAGTGTAGCTTATCAAAGAAACAATATTATTCTATAATAACTAATTTTTGATATGATTGTGAGTTTTTACCTTTGATTACACAATAATAAATGCCTGATGTGAGATTATCTACTGATAAGGAATAGTTATATCGCCCTATATTCTTGACACCAAGTGAGATACTATTATGTATTTTACCCATAGCATCTATAATGCTAATATTAATATCATCAGTTTGGGAAAGATTATAGTTTATTGATGCAATTGAGTTAGTAGGATTTGGAAAAATAGACATTTCAATATGTTTTTCGTAACTTAACTCTTGAATTGAAGTGGTAGTATCATCATGTCTAATAATACCATTAACTTCAATTTCAAATATCTCGTCTTTAAAATTACTGCAAATATAATCAATGGCTTTTAATACACTTGTATCATTATTAAAATGTAATGTCATATACAAATAGCTAAAGTCTCTTAGGGTATCGCCATTTCTTGCAATAGAAATACTATCAGTACAGGGGTTAGCAATAGATATTCTTTTAAAATGTGTACCACCAAAACTTCGAATAGCATTAAGTAAGTTAATATTCTCTATTAAAGTGTCAATTTTAAGCTCTTGTGCATACAAGTATGACATAAACCAAGAGGGCATTCTTAATATTGTATCACCATTAGAATCAATTATTGTATCAAGTTTTTCCGGTAAAGTATAGCATAGGTTTTTAGCAATTAATCCTTTCTTATGGAACAATACAATTGCCATATTCTTTACGTAATCAGAATCAGATAGAGTGGTTTCAGGAATTATATCACCTCTTTCACCTCTCCTTATACCTTTAAAGCATTTTGCACTTAGTTGACTTTCTTGGATAACAGTAGAAATAGAAATTAGTATTAATACTAATACAAAAAATTTTAGATAGCTAAAGCGTTTCATAATTGTAGCCCTTTAATATTCAAAGAAATCCATATTGAATAGACTCAATATAATAAAAATAATTATACATCACTATTTAGAAAAAGTTATTATAGCAAGGTATGTAATGCAAACTTTGACCAGACTTATATAGACAACAAATTCTCTTTTTCGTATTTTCTTCATAAATTGCATTTAATAGTAACTTTTTAGTTACTCAAAGGTCATTAGATTTGTAGTTATCTATCTAAAATTTCATTCTCATCCACTATATATAGAGCATTTCTATTTATATTCCTTATGAAAATCTTATCATTGTAAATTAAAATACCTCCTTTTTGAGCAACTGCATCTTTGAGAGGTAATACCTTATGTTTTCCATTTTTATAAATATAAAGTTGCTCACTTAAATCCAGCAATATTAGATCATTTGCCCTAGTATAGATACAATTTAAACTGTATAAGTCATTTAAAGCCTGACTCCATTTAGAAGTATTCAGTTGCTTAACGAATAGAATTCCATTTTGAATAATAAATAGACTATCTTTAAATATGACGAAAGAATCAATATTGTACTTCTTCTTATTTTTGTTGTATGTTTTTGCATCATCTACATTAGTAATTTTTCCATTAATGTTAATTTTTGACTTTAACACTTTTAAATCACTTTCATCAGTACCTGTTTTTAATCCAACTTGTTCAGATGGCAGCTCTATATAACTGAATGTACTTGAGTCAAGGTCAAAACTTTTCAATTCATTATGGCTATTTAAGAAGAATATTTTATTATTGGTTACTTTGAACGAGTTTATTTTGCTATCAAGTAGAGTATCTACATCAAACAATTTTTTCCAACTAACACCGAAGTTTTCTGTTTTGTAAAAAGTATTATAAAATAAAAAGTAAGCTTCATTAGAGCCATTTGTTTGTAGATTTAAGTTCTGACTAATTTCATTACTACTTAAAATATTAAACGAATTAAACTTAAAATCTATTAATAAATCATTATACTTGATTGAATCAGAGACGATATCCTTTATATAGAGTTTACTTTGAGCTCTAAGAATTCCATCACATAGTAAGAAGTAATTACCAATTTCATCTTTAAAGTTACCAAGAACTATACTATGTTTTTGGTCAAAGAAACTAATATCAATTAAACTGTTAAAATCATTGTATTTTATATCAAGTTCTACTTCTTCCCAAGTTTTATAAGAATTTAACCTGTAAATCTCACCTATTTTAGAGGCAAAATAAATTGTTGAATCTCTATTGTAAGCAATTATATTGGGTTTTAACTCAAATCTTAAATTAGGTTTTAATTCTAATAAAAATTTCATGAATAAAGTATGTTCGAATTCTTCTACTGCACTTTCCAAGCTTGCCGGGAACTCTAAATAATTATTTTCTTTTGTTACATTATATGTAATTGTCATAGATTTATCTAAAGGTGCTTGTGATTTATAATCATTATTGAAAGGGATTCTAATTTCAACATCATTAATTTTGAAATGCAGGGTACTATCTTTAAAAGAAGAATTATTTAAGGCATTAATAAATATTTCCCTGTATTTACTTTTTGATTTGTCTAATTCGATAATATCTACCAATTTTTCTAACGCATCACTTGAATATTTAATTTTATTAAATGAATATGGCAGTAAATAATAGAAAACAGAATCTATATCATTCATCCGATAATAGCAGTCAGCTAATCTTCTTTCTAGGTTTATATATACTTTGTGTATAGATGTCCCTGATATGTCAGAATAACTAAAATTAGTTTTACCTTTCCAATACCATTCTTTTGCTTTTAAATATCTTTTCTGTAGATAATAATATGAACCTATATTCATAATAATCTTGTACTTTAGGTCTTCTAACTCATTTTTTGAACTTATTTTATAATAGTTTAATAGTTTATTTGCCCAAACTAAGATACTATCTTCATTTTTCTTGTGAATGTAATAGTTTGTGAGATCATAATAAATAATGTGAAAATATTCTTTAAATTGGTTTGAATCTAGTAAATCGATTAGATTATTCTTACATATTTCAGTTTTGTCTTCATACAAACAGCGAGCTAAGTTCTTATATTTAGATTCAATTTTCTTATTTTGATTGCTCCAAGAGGTTGATGAGAACAATATTAAGAAAACAAATACTATATGTTTTTTAGACATAAATTCCTAATTATGCTTATTAATAACTCTATAAACTTACAAAATGTTGCCAATTATTCAAAGAGTAATATCAATTTTTGTATTGATACTTTTTTCAAATCTTAATTTTCTTCATAAATTGCAGTTAAAAGTAACTTTTTAGTTACTCAAAGGTCATTAGATTTGTATGGAAGTGAAAGAAGAATGAGAAAAACAGCTGTTACTATTTGGGTTTTAATCTTACTTATTTGCTCAGCTTTGGCAGACCCCAACTACTATATGCAGAAGTTTGATAAGGTAGAGCCGGGGTATCTATTCATTGGTGGACAGACAACTAAAATTGGTATTTTCGATAATTATGCAAGGCAGATAGATTCATCTACTTTTGAGAAATCAACTGCTGGACTTGACTTGACATACCAAAAAAACGGAGCTATTACCTATTGGAATGTAGATAAGCAAAAGTATTACCAAGTAGATATTAACTTCAAGCATATAGATAGCTTTGAGGTAACCTCTCCTTATGTAAATGATTTTCATGATTTAGATATTAATGCTGATGGTTCTTATGTGCTCATATTTGAAGACTACAGGAATGTCGATATGAGTCAAATAGTACCTAATGGAAAGCAAAATGCTGTAGTAATTCATAATGGCTTCCAATATTTTAATAAGAATAAGCAGTTGCAGTTTACATGGAACTCCAAAGACCATATACAAATTACCGAGACTTGTGTGGAAGATGAACTGACAAGCACCCTTGTTCGCTACTTTCATCTTAACTCAGTAGATACAGATACAGATGGTAATTTCTTAATTTCAGCAAGGAACGTAAATCAAGTTATGAAAATAAATAGAAGTACTGGTGCGGTGATGTGGCGTATGGGTGGTTCAAAAAGTAAGAATAATCAATATACTTTTATAAATGATACCGATGCTGATGGCTTTGTGGGATTTTCACATATACATGATGTAAGACGATTGGAAAATGGGCATATAATACTTTTTGATAATGCAAATTTGAAACCAACTACAAAGTCCCGAATAGTAGAATATGAGATAAATGAAACAGCTAAGACAGCTAAAAGGATTTGGGATTGTTTTCCAGAGATACAACCTAATTTTACTTATGCAATGGGCTCGGCACAACGTCTTCCAAATGGAAATACACTAGGTACATTTATAGACAAAATTATAGAATTTGATAAAGATGCAAAAGAAGTAATGTACTCTTTTGTAGAAAGTGATATAGTTTATAGAGTAAATAAATTTATCTATAAAATGAATGCAGATAGTAAAGTAATAAATTCAACAGGAAACTATACATTTACAGGTAGTAACGGGAATACTGGATTGCAATTAAATATAACATCTATCCAAGGTAGTAGTAGATTCATGGTAAGCCAGCATAATTATGCACCTTATTATATACAAATAAAAGGGAATAAGCCGGAAATAGTAGTAAATAAGCGATGGACAATAGTAAGTGATAATACATTTAGTGGTAAAATAGTTATTGACACAAGGCAAATAGAGAATTTCAATCCTTCTGATTCATTTGCAATTTATCATAGATATGAAGAATCAAAAGGAGATTTTACAAAACTTAATACTTTTTATAATAGTAGCAATAAGACACTTGAGGCAGATATTCAATCTGGTGGAGAGTTCTTTATTGGCTCTACTAATGCACTTACCACTAAGAAAGTAGAATTACTTTCACCTAGAGATAAATCAAGTGATAAAGCTAAAGCTATATTGAAATGGTATAGCTTAGGAGTTGCGAAGTCTTATGAAATAAATATTGCAACTGACTCACTTTTTAATAATATGGTATTAAGTAGTTCTTCGGTAACATCTAACACATTTACAACTAATTTGCTTTTAGATGCTACAAATTATTACTGGAGAGTGCGTGCAAAAGATGGGGCTAATAATTCGCAGTGGTCTGATACATGGGGATTTAGAACATTCTTAAAAAAAGTAGAACCTTTTAGACCATTACAAAACACTAGAAACGTACTACTTAATAATATCGCAATTAGTTGGAAAGCAACAAACAATGCAAGTAAATATGAGTTGCAATTGGGAGAAGACACACTTTTTGAAAATACTAATTTGCACTACCAAGTGGTAGATACATTTAAAATGGTGGGTGGGTTTGAGTATAGGAAATATTATTATTGGCGGGTAAGAGCTTTTGATAATAATATAGCAAATGAATGGTCAGATATTTTTAGATTTAAAACTGAAATTGAACAGGCAACTGTAAGCTTTCCTTTAGATAATCAGCAAGGTATATCACTTAAACCAAAAATTGAATTTAAAGTAGCCAAAGAAGCAGAGATTTACCAGTATCAACTAAGTACAGATAGTTTATTAAATAATAGCACAATAGTTAGCTCACAAATAATAAATCAACTAACTCCAATATTGAAGGAGTTTGAAACATATTACGTTCGTATAAGAGGTATAGCATTTGATGATACTTCACGCTGGAGTAATATAATAAAATTTAAGACACAGATAAATAAGCCACTATTAAAATCTCCAATTAATTTCCAATTGGATGTAGATAATCCAACAGAACTGAAGATTAGTAAAATAGATTCAGCAAGTGGCTATGAAGTAAATTTAACTAAATATACTTTAGATAATATATTGGTTCATGATACAATAATACAATCTAATGTAAATACGATAAGTCTTGAGGGACTAGAGTATTTATTTGTTTATAAATGGAAAGCTAGGGCGATTCATAAATTTAGCAAGAGCGATTGGAGTAATCAAAATGAATTTTTAGTAAAATCGAATATCCCCCTGAGTAAACCTACTTTAGTATTCCCTTTCAATAATAGTATGGAAGTATCGGAGAATGGCCTTCTTTCGTGGCAAGAATATCCTAATGAAAGTTATAGAATTATACTGGCTAGTGATTCTATGTTCACTAAAATAATTATTGATAAGTTCAGCATTACACCGAATATACTATATTCAGCTCTTACAAATAATACAAGGTATTATTGGAAAGTGGCTCGATTTAGTGAAGTTAATCATAGTGAATGGTCTGATAGGTGGAGTTTCACTACTAAAGCTTCAAGTGTATTTGGCGTTCCTAAGCTATTACTACCGGAGGATAAAACGAAGATAAAGGAGACTTCAACAAAGCTATTGTGGGAAAAAGTTGTTGATGCAACAAAATACAATTTAGAAATTTCAGAAAAAGAGGATTTATCAAATCCACAAGTAACAAATGATATTCAGAATATTGAATATACAGTTAAAGGATTAAAGCCACTGACATATTATTATTGGCGTACTAATGCAGTGAAGAACACTGGTGAAATTAGTGATTGGTCGAAACCATACTCTTTCTTTGTAGATGAATTAAGTAGTATAGAGCAAATCCCTGCATATACTAACGATTTACTACCTGAAGATTATGCAATCTACAACCTTGTAGGTTTAGAAATTACTACTAATCAAATTGAAAGAAAATTGAATAACTTAAAGCAATATCTACCAGAAGGAGTTTATTTTATCCTAGATAAGAGTTCTTTTAAGCTATACAAAATTATTTTAGTTGACTAAGCAAGCTTAACAGGTGGCTCCATTACTGTATTACATTTTTTGCAGGTGCGAAGATTTTCGTCTGAATAAAACTTATTCATTAGAGCAGGCAATTCAGTAACGATATTTGTTAATGCGAATTCTTCTCTGTATAATTTAGAATTGCAACTTTGGCAGTACCATTCAAGAGCATCTATTGCACCGACAGGTCGTTTTTGCTCAACAACTATTCCCACAGTGCCAGCTTTTCGCTGAGGAGAGTGTGGCACTTTACCTGGAAGAAGATATACCTCACCTTCTTTGATGTGAATATCTTCTGGAGTGCCATCATTGATAATTTTAACAATAATATCGCCTTCAATTTGGAAGAAGAATTCAGGTGTTTCGTTATAATGGTAATCTTTACGGCTATTAGGTCCACCTACAACCATAATAATAAATTCACCTTCTTCAAACATTTCTTTATTGCCAACTGGTGGCTTAAGTAAATGTCTATTATCATCTATCCATTTTTTCAAATTGAGTGGTTGGAACATCTTTGCCATTTCTTTTCCTGTAATTAAACTTTAGAATTGTAAAATAAGAAAAAAAAGGTAATGAGTAACAATATTGCTCTGAATACTTGCTAATACTAATTCCATAACAGATTATAAAGTATTATTCCTTAATTTGCAAGATTGAAATCAAAAAAATAGAAATTGAATTTTAAAGCAAACATAATAGTGCTATTCATAGCTATGGCATCAATTATTCTAAGTCAACCGCTTAGAATAAATGACTTGAGTATAAAGTCAAGCGATACATTGGCTGTAAAAATGAGCTTCTCGGATACAATCAAGATAGGTGATGTAATAAGTTTATCTATTAAAGCAAATAAGAGTATAATCAAGTTTCTACCATTAAAAATAAGCCAAGCTAGAATAGATTTCTATAATGAAGTGATAAGTGGAAGTGAAATAGTTACTCAAATTAAATATGTAGCTGAAAGTGAAATACCAAGCTCTACAGAAATAGAAATTCCCGCTCTACCACTTTGGGGTAGCCCAACAAGTACCACTTACCAGGTAGTGGATTTTTCGATTAACTTTAAAGAGCAGTTCCAATCTAATATTGCAACAATAGAGACATTATTAAATAGTTTTCAAAGAAATGATTTAAGAATTGAGAACTTTTATCCAAATCCATTTTCTAGAGAGGGTTTTACTCCCTTTACACTTGATAGAGATGCTGAAATTGGAATAAAAATATATAGTTTGAGTGGAAAACTCATGCTCAAGTTACCTGAATATTCTTTAATTAATTACAAACTTTATGAGCAGGATAAAGTAACAGAAGTAAAATCATTAAACTTAAAGAAAGGAACATACTATTTTTATATATTTCCTGATGAGAAGATTAATTCAGGAGCTTATACACTTTACCTTACAATTGGTGAAGAAGAAAAATCTATTAATTTTATAATTGCTAAATGAGGTATTTGAGTTAGATGAAGAGACTACTTGTAGTGTTGTTATTGTTTATCAGCTATTTAGCTCATAGTGAAGAGTCACAAAGTGAGTTGAATAAAAAAAAGCCCGAAGGCACTGACTTTTGGCTATGTTTTATGCGTAATCATAATGACCCTTTACAAGTAAGTGAACAGACAAAGTTATTACTCCAGCTATTTATTACATCTGACAAAACTGCAACTGTAACAGTAGAGATACCTGCACTTGGATATAAAGAAACTAAGACTATATCTGGTGGAACAGTAGAAGATTTTGTAATTGATTCGAGAGCACAAATAAAATCGAGTGAAGTAATAGAAGTCGGAATGGGTGTGCACGTAACAAGTGATGTACCGATAATTGTATATGGCTTAAATAGAAGAAGACAGACTACAGATTCATTCATGGGATTGCCAAGCAATGTACTTGGAACAGTTTATAGAGCTATGTGCTATGACGGCTCTGACTTATTCCCTGAGATGGCAGTAGTAGCAACTGAAGATAACACAAGAGTAACAATTACACCAACTGTGGAGACGAACAATGGTAGAGAGGCAAATCTGCCATTTTCTATAGTACTGAATAAAGGAGATGTATATCAAGTAGCAGCTCGCCCTCAGCCGTTTTCAAGAAGAAAATGGGATTTAACAGGTAGTTTGATAAGTGCAGATAAAAAAATAGCAGTATTTTCTGGACATCAATGTGCGTATGTGCCAACAAAAGATGTTATAGCTTGTAATCACCTTGTTGAGCAAATGCCTCCGGTTGGTTCTTGGGGTAAACATTACTATCTTGGTAATTTATATAGAAGAACTAAGTATTCATTTAGAGTACTTGCCAATCAAGATTCTACAAAAGTATTCATAAATGCAAAGGTAGTAAAAATACTTGGTGCCGGTGAATATTATGAAGCAAATTCTGATACTCCTTTGCAAGTAAGTGGTTCAAACCCTGTACTTGTTACTCAATATTCACAGGGATTTTCAAATGGGGATAAAATTGGCGACCCAATGATGATGTTGATTAGCCCAACACAACAGTTCCTTACAAAATATAGATTTACTACACCTGTAAAAGGGTTTTGGGACCATTATGTAAATATTGTTGTGCCAACAGGTTCAATCAGCTCGCTAAGAATTGATGGTAAAAGGATAGATTCCTCCAGATTCTCCAAATTGGGAGAAAGTAGGTATTCACTTTCATATGTGAAGTTAGAATATGGAACACATGAGCTTTCATGTGATGAGCCATTTGGTATGTCAATATATGGATTTGGGTATGATAAAGACCAATATGATGCTTATGGTACAATTGGTGGGCAATCATTTATTGAGTATGAAAATGTAAAGGATAGCTTAGCCCCTGATGTTACCATTAATCAACCAAAATCAAGCATATTCCAATTGGCAATCCGTGATGATAGACCTTTTGATTCGGGTATAAAGCAAATAAGGATAATAAATAGTGTAGGAATGGTATTCCAAGTGCCACCATTTGATAGAGGGCTACCTCAACTAATAATCAATACTAAGATAAGCAATTCAAATACTCCTGCTATTGCTAATATAGAGGTAGAAGATGAGGCGGGCAATAAGAAAGAATTTACTCTGTGCTATTCCTACGACTCTTTTGCGGGGAAGTATGTACTCAATTATATCAATGGAAGACAATTGCAATGCGAGAATGAGCCGGAGTTCACCTATGGTGCATATTTGATAAGGAATTACAATTCACACACTGCAGATTTTAGTAGAACAGGCAATTTGGTAGGACGTGGAGTAAGTCAAGTTGAAATTGCTGAATCGGAAAGTAGGTGGGGTAGATTTAATGATGCATTTGCTACAAGTGGGCTTTTTGGTGTAATGGTGGCAAAGAGATTTGCACCAACTACAGTTCTTTCAGCACGGCTTTCTATAGAGGGTATCGGCGGTGTTTTAACAGCTCCTGATAAGGTAATCCAAAACTATAGGAACCCAATAGTTTTGGATTACCTTATCAGGAGCTGTAAAAACACCGCCGATACA
>VYMC01000103.1_pt1 | contig 21748 bp, 27 predicted proteins | sample 5115301 | NCBI WGS metagenome assembly VYMC01 (sample SAMN12291802, study PRJNA351875) | freshwater metagenome | isolation source: freshwater lake | place: USA: Michigan, Wintergreen Lake | collected 2013-08-08 | reverse complement strand
GGAAACCTCCGTTTCGGCGCTGATGTCGGGGGTGGTGGTAAAAGCTGGCATTTTTCCCCTCCTGCGCTGTGCTTTAATCCTAGAGGATTTGGATCCCCTAATTCGGCTTTTAGGGGTGCTAACGGCGATTTTTGGCGTATCCTATGCGGTGTTTGAAAAGGATAGCAAGCGGATGTTAGCCTTCCATACTATTTCCCAATTAGGTTTTATTTTAGCCGCCCCGGTAGTCAGTGGTTTTTATACCCTTACCCACGGTTTAGTTAAATCTTGCCTATTTCTGTTAGCGGGAGTTTTACCCAGTCGCAATTTTAAAGAATTACAGCAACAAGCGATCCCTAATTCCCTCTGGATTGCCCTAGTGGTTGCTAGTTTTTCTATCTCTGGATTCCCCTTATTATCCGGTTTTGGGGCAAAAGCTTTAACGATGAAAAATTTAGTTCCTTGGCAAGAAATTATGATCAATCTTGTGGCGGTGGGGACGGCGATTTCCTTTGCTAAATTTATCTTTTTACCCCACGCGGGTGGCGAAAGTAAACAGAAGCTAACTATCGGTTTCTGGATAGCAATAATTCTACTCCTTGCCGCCCTATTTTTATCGAATGCTGTCTATGTTGAAGCTTATAATCTTCCTAATATTATCAAAGCTTTAGCCGTCATCGGTGCCGGGTGGTGGTTATATCTGGGAGTTTTCAAAAAGTTATCCCTCAAATTATCACGGGCATGGGAACAATTTGATAATCTCGTCGGTATGATGAGTATAATGTTAGTTCTATTATTTTGGATGGTATTGGCATGATTGGACATATAATTCTGCGTTTAACTATGTGGTTTTTGCTCACCGCTAATTTTACCCCTGCGAATATTATGATCGGGGTGGCTATTGCTTTTCTTTTGCCCCGTAATTTCGCCTCTAGCGAAACTTTAGGCGATTGGTTAAAGGTAATAATTAAAGTTTTTATGGCTATTCCCCAAGCTTATAAAGAAGCGTTTGAAATTATCTTTCGTCCCCACAAGGAAGAAGAAATTATTTTCGAGAGAATTTCGGGTAAACGCTCACCCAGATTAGCTTTTTGGGATATATTTCTCATTACTTTTACCCCGAAAACTATCGTCACCGAATACAAGGAAAATGAGGGTTATGAAGTTCATGTAATTAAACGGAGTCAACAGGAATGAATATTGTTCTCATTGCCATGATTGTCGCCCTATTAATTCCCCTTTATGAAGTGGCAAAAAATGATGACATCTGGCAAAAAATGGCCGCCTTTGCCAGTGCTTCCAGTAAATCATCGATTATTATTCTAGTGGTGTCAGTTCTGCGGGATGATTGGATGATTGGAGTGGTTGCAGTGATTATTCTCAGTGTCGGTAATGCCGGCTTTATGTTATTAGCACAAATTCTTAAACGACTGAACGAATCATGATTGAAATTTTTAGTTATATCTGCATCGCTATCGGAGTTTTTTTCTGGTTTTGGGGAACGGTGCATCTTTTAGACAAGCGCTCGGTATTATATAAATTACACGGCCTATCTGTCGCTGATACTTTGGGTTCCATGTCGATTATTTTCGGGCTACTTTTGAAAGTTCCTCACAATTGGCCTTTATTATTATTGGCAATAATTTCCCTAGCAATTTGGAACACCATGTTAGGCTACGTTTTAGCTTATACTTCTAGCGATCGAGAGTAAAATTAAAGATGAATGAAAGTTATCTCTATGTTATTGTTGCCCTCTTGCCTTTAACTGCGGCGATGGTGATGTTACAATCTAATCCCTACCAAGCTTTAGTAATTCGCGGAGTTTTAGGGGCAATAGCAGCCTTAGTTTATGCTTTATTAGGGGCAGCAGATGTATCTTTAACCGAAGCTTTGATGGGAACCATGTTAGCTGTAACCCTCTACGCGGTGGCGATTCGTTCCTCTTTAGTGATGCGTTTAGGAGTAATTGCCGAGGAAACCGATACAGTTTTAGAACAGTTAAAAACTCAACTACAAACGGTTTTAAGTAAACGTTTTATGCGGTTAGAATTAGTTGCCTACAGTGATAAACAAGCTTTGCAACAGGCACTTATGGATAAGGATGTTCATGCCGTCTGTATCCGTCAAGACAACCCAGAAACTATCCCCTACGAAACCACAATTAGATTACCCTATCTCTACGATATTTTTAAAAATGAATTAACGGCAGCAAACACGATTTTAACCTGTATTGAAACTCCAAAATTAGAGGAGAAACACTAATGAAATGGATTTATACTCTAGCCGCCATTGCCTTCGCTGTCAAAATGGTAATTATTCCGAATACTGCTTCCTCTATATCATCCTTAGAAATTGTTGAATCCCTGGTGCGCGACGGCGGTGTTCCTAATGCAGTTTCGGTGGTTATTTTTCGTAATCGTCTCTACGATACCATCTATGAAGTGGTTGTTTTTACCATTGCGATTATGGGGGCAAATTTTCTTTTAGCCACGGAAAAACCCGCCAGTAAAATCCATCAATTTACCGACCAACCTTCGATTATTTTAGCCCGTTTGGGGTCAACAATTGCCGCTTTAGTGGGTATTGAATTAGCTATCCGCGGCCATTTAAGTCCGGGGGGAGGTTTTGCCGCCGGAGTCGCCGGAGGTACGGCAATTGGTTTAATAGCAATTACCTCGTCTCCCGAATGGATGCAAGCAATTTATCGCCGTTGGCAAGCGGCAACATGGGAGAAAATTTCCGTCTTAGTTTTTATTGTTTTAGCCGCCATTACTCTCTCAGGATTTGAGTTACCCCACGGGGAATTAGGGGCGCTATTTAGTGGGGGTATTTTACCGATACTAAACATTTTAGTCGCCGTTAAAGTAGCTTTAGGTTCCTGGGCAGTAATTCTCGTTTTTATCCGTTATCGCGGTTTATTGTGAGAGGTTAATATCTATAATTTATAGCTGTAGGTCAGAACTGGGGATTAACCGATGATCATAGCATAACTTGATGGTTGAAAAAATGCTATAGTAATTTTGTTGCCCTCCTCAAGAATCAATAGGCATCTAATGATTCTGCTAAAAGAACTCCCGAGGTAAAAATTATGGTTAACGTTATTCGCGGTTCTTCAGCTAAACCTGTATCTTCTCAAAGATTAGCTAAATATTTTGAGGAAAGAACAGATATAGAGGGAACATTGTATATCGGCTATCCTATTATTGGAACTCCCCAAGGAGGATATCAAATTGATGCTCTATTAGTCTCTCGTCACCAAGGGATTATTATTTTTAATATTGATGAAGGAAAAAATTATGATTTGGATATTGAAGGCACTCAAGACGAGAGCATAACCAAGTTAGAAGCAAAACTGCTTTCTTATAAAGAGCTTGTTCAAAAAAGAAAGCTAATGGTTAACATTTCTGTAGCCACCTATGCACCGAGTTGGACTAATTATCCAGAAGCAATTAACCGAGAGGAATATCCTGTTCTTATTCAAAAGGAAGACCTTGATGATTTTATCAAGAAATGTCAAGGTAATGATTCTGAATATTTCGAGAAAGTCAACTCAGTTATACAAGCTGTTACAACCATTAGAAAAAAAGACGCTCGCAGTTATGTTCTTAAACCAGATTCTAGGGGAGCAAAGTTAAAAAACTTAGAAGATTCTATCGCTAATCTTGATGAAACTCAAAATAAGGCTGTTTTAGAAACCACTAAAGGTGTACAAAGAATTAGAGGTTTAGCAGGTTCGGGAAAAACAATTGTCTTAGCGCTGAAAGTAGCTTATCTTCATGCAACTCATCCCGATTGGAATATTGCTGTCACTTTCTATACACGCTCGTTAAAGGATCAATACAAAGATTTAATTACTTGGTTTAGTTATGAGCATAAAAATTCCGAACCAGACTGGGAAAAAGTAAAAATTATTCACGCTTGGGGAAGTCCTAAGATAGAAGGAATTTATTATGAGCTATGTAAACGACATAATATTGAATATTTAGATTTTAGTCAAGCAGAAAACCTAACATATTCGCATGAAGACCCTTTTGAGTTTGTTTGTCAAAAAGCCTTGCGAGAGATTAAAAAATTTCATCAATGTTATGATCTTATTTTAATTGATGAAGCCCAAGATTTTCCTCAAGACTTCTTAAGACTCTGCTATGAAATCTTGAAAGATGATAAACGTTTAGTTTATGCCTATGATGAGTTGCAAAGCTTAAATAGTAAAGTCATGGATTCTCCCGAAGTTATTTTTGGAAATGATAACCATGGTAATCCTAGAGTTAAATTGGAGAATTTACCCAGCGAACCTCAACAAGATGTGGTTTTAAATACTTGTTACAGAAATTCTCGTCCTATTCTTTCCTCTGCTCATGCTCTAGGTTTTGGAGTTTACTATCCAAAGGGACTAATTCAAATGTTTGATAATCCTCAATTATGGCAAGATATTGGTTATGAGGTTGAAGAAGGAGAATTAAAATCAGGAGAATTTGTTACACTGATTAGAACCCCCAAAACCAGTCCTAAATTCCTTGAAGAACATTCTTCTATCGATGATATTATCAACTTTAAATCTTTCGATAACAATCAGGAGCAATTTGAATGGCTAGTGGAACAAATTGAAAAGAATCTCAAGGAAGATGAATTAAGATGCCAAGATATTATGGTTATTCATCCACTAGCTAAAAATGCTCGCAATGTTTTTGGAAAAGCTAGACAAATGTTATTTACAAAAAATATTAATTCTCATTTAGCAGGTAGCACATCTTCTCCCGATGAGTTTTTTCAAGAAAACTCGATTGCTTTTACACAGATTTATCGTGCAAAAGGCAATGAAGCGGCAATGGTTTATTTCATTAACGCTCAAGAATGTTTATCTGGTTCACAAATTGCTAGTAACCGCAATATTTTATTTACAGCGATGACTAGAAGTAAAGCTTGGTTAAGAGTTATTGGTTATGGAGCAAATATGCAAGCTTTAGAGACGGAATTTCAGGAAATTAAATCGAGAAATTTTGCTCTTGAGTTTACCTATCCAACCCCCGAAGAACTTCAACAAATGAAGAAGGTTTATCGAGATACTCTTAATACCAAGAGAGATAAAAATGACAGGGAAAAGCAAGAATTAATTGCCCAGTTAAAAAGATTGCCATCAGATGAAAAAAACGAAATGATCAAAATACTACAAGAATAGTTAAGAAATGCTTAATGTTCAGAATATCTTTAAAGATGTTGAAAATTTAACGGCTAAATTGATAGAAGTAGGATTATCAAGTCAGCAGAACTTTCCGACTTTGAATAAATTGAGTCAAAATATTTCTGAGATTAGCTATGCCAATAGTTACGACTTATCCATTGCCCTAAAAAATGTTGCCTATCAAGATATTTATGATGAGCTTGATCGCAGTAAGAATTATAATATTAAAATGATTGATGGAGCCTTGATTCAATTACTTTATCTCTTCCAAGGATCGCAGTTATTATCCCATAGACTAGCTTTCTTCTCATCCCCTTATTTAGAATCTTTTCAAAATAAGCCAGAACGATATGAAGAAGATGAGATATTTGCCGATATTATCGCCAAAAATATTGTAGCTGTACCGATTAGATTTGATTACGATCCTGATAATTTTCAAGAGATTCATCACCCCAGATGTCATCTCACCCTAGGACAATTCAAAAACTGCCGAATTCCAGTGTCCTCCCCTTTAACACCCAGTATATTTATTGCTTTTATCCTTCGTAACTTTTACAATACAGCCTATCATCTATATTCCGAGCAGATCAATTTCAACAATCAGCGATTTCCAGAAACCATAACTGAACCGGAAAAAAATATGCTACATTTTGCTATTAAATCTCCCTCTCTATAGGGTTGGCTGAATAATGGGAAAAACCCTTTTAAAATAAGGCTTTTGACCTGTTAAAATCCGATGTTCATGCTGCGAAAATAGGATTGGGACATTCAAAAACCTTGCACGATCCTTCTTGTAGTACACAAGCTGGTACAAAAACAAGGGCAACAAAGCCTGAAACGACCGGCTACTGACTCCTGACTCCTAACCCCACCAATACACTTTTTCAGCAAACCCTAATTAATTTTTGAGAGTGCAAAAATGAGAAAAATAGACATAAAATTGCATAAAATTCCTAAATAGAGCATTTAATTGATTAATGCTCATTCTTAATTCTCCTGACTCCTGACTACTGGATCGGAGACTACTCAGCTAACGGAAGATTTTTGATTTTTGCAAGAGGCCTGTTTTACCTCAATATTATATCATCTAGAATGAAATAGCCCAGGGTGTTAGGAGGAATTTGCCCTATTTCCCAACACCCTAACAACTTAGATAATTAACCCCTTTGTCGAGTATTAATCACCTCACCAGCTGCATTAACTAACTCTAGCTGTAGCGGCATTTGTCCGATAGCGTGAGTGGAACAACTCAAACAGGGATCATAGCAACGAATACCCGCTTCCACCCTGTTTAACATCGCTTCGGGAATTTCGCCACCATGGATGTAATGTTGGGCGATTTGTTTCACCGTTTGATTCATGGCCAAATTATTATTACCTGTGGCAATAATTAAATTCACCGTTTCAATCAAACCATTTTCATCCACTTTATAATCATGGAATAAAGTACCCCGGGGTGCTTCACTAACTCCCACCCCTTGCAGATTATTAATTCCTGCTTCGGCACGGCAGCGTGGAGAAACTATATCGGGATCGTCGATTAAACGTTCAATCTGTTCTAAACAAGCCAAAATCTCCACTAAACGAGCATAATGATAATAAAAAGAAGAGGTTGCTACACCACCGACCCGATGGCGATATTCGCGTAACTCGATATCCGCCCCCTCCGTGCCAAAATGGGAACAAACATTTAAGCGGGCCAATGGACCAACTCGATAGATACCGTTGGGATAACCGAGGGGTTTATAGTAGGGAAACTTCAAATAAGACCATTTTTCCACTGATTCGCCGATATAATCGCGATAATTGTCTTCGCTCAGGTTATCGGCCACGATATTGCCTCGACTATCGGTAAAACGAATATGACCACCGTAGTGTTCCCACTCGTCCCGTTTACCGACCAATCCCATAAATAGAGAAGGGAAATTACCAAAGGCGGCGATTTCTGTGGTTAAATTGTCTAAAAGTCCTTTAAATAGGTTTAAAGCCATGTAAAGAGTCGTCTTAGACTCCGGAAGTCGTTCTTTAATCCATTGTCGCCCTTCTTCGCTCAAAGGAGAACGGACACCTCCCGGGACGGACCAAGCGGGGTGAATTTTTTTTGCTCCCAAAAGTTCAATAACTTTCTGTCCAAATTGACGTAAACGGATGCCTGCTCGCGCTAGGTCGGGATCGGCCGCAATTAAACCGAAAACATTCCTTTTAGCGGGGTCACTTTCCCAACCAAGCAGAAAATCGGGACTGCTAAGATGGAAAAAGCTTAAAGCATGGGATTGGGTTAATTGTCCCAAATTCATCAAGCGCCGCAGTTTTTCACCCGCAGGGGGTATTTGCACCGCTAGAATTTTATCGCCGGTTTTGGCAGCACAAAGTAGGTGACTAACGGGACAAATCCCGCAAATTCGGGCAGTAATTCCCGCCATCTCCCACATCGGCCGTCCCTCGCAGAATTTCTCAAAACCACGATACTCGACCACATGAAAACGCACGTCATCCACTTCACCCCCATCGTCAAGGAAAATCGAGATCTTGGCATGGCCTTCGATCCGGGTGACGGGATCGATAACGACGGTTTTAGTCATAGTAAGTCCTCATTGTTCAGGAGTTCCACAGAACGGCATTGTGGAGACTGCGATCGAGCTTTGTTTAAACGATAATTTATCCCGATCTCCGCCCTGCTGTCTCTATGATAGTTATTACCCTCCTAGCAATCCTAATTTTTATAACAATTTTTCCCGATTCTCAATCGCGGCTAATTTGGCATTTTGTAACAAATACTACGGAAAATAGTTCGGAAATCCGCAATGATTACATCTCACTTTGCTGGTGTTGATCAGTCATTATATATGTAGAAGTCGGTTCTCGGCTGTCAGTCTTCCTCTCAAAGCTGAGGGCGAAAGGGTCGGAAGTCAGCCAAATTGTTTACGGCTAATCGGGAAAATCACCTTTTTGTCTTGTAATCTTGCCTAACAATATCAGTGGCACTGCCGAGGATTCAGGAAAAAGCGACCCAAAAACGAGCGATTGTAGTTGATAGTTCTGGGCTATAATATTTTTGTTCTAAATGTTGGGGAAAAAAGGATAAACCTAACATCATACCAAAGAATGAATTAGCTTTGAACCTTTAGGGGATTGTCTGCGTCTAAAAGCACAGGATACAATCAAGGGAATTCCGAACCGAACTCATACCGACTTCAGATAAGCCAGACTCACCCGCGAGTCGGAATAGTAACAGACTTTTTCTGTGTCAAGGAGTCACCACCAAACCAATGCCCACAGCAAAAACCAACCAAACTCAACCACAGCCCACCCTCAATGCCGATATGGTGCGTACCTATCTGCACGAAATTGGGCGGGTTCCCCTCCTAACTCACGAACAAGAAATTATTTACGGCAAACAAGTCCAACGGATGATGAGCCTGTTGGAAGCGAAAGAAGCACTATCGAAACAATTAGGACGGGAACCACAGCGCTTGGAGTGGGCGGATTCGGTGAATTTAAGCGAAAATGAACTGGATCGCGCCTTGAAAACTGGCGATCGAGCTAAACGGAAAATGATTGAAGCTAACCTCCGCTTGGTGGTTGCGATCGCAAAAAAATATCAAAAGCGGAACATGGAATTCCTAGATCTAATTCAAGAGGGTAGTCTGGGATTAGAAAGAGGTGTAGAAAAATTTGATCCCACCAAAGGTTATAAATTTTCTACCTATGCCTACTGGTGGATTCGACAAGCGATTACCCGTGCGATCGCTCAACAGGCCCGCACCATTCGTTTACCCATCCATATCACCGAAAAACTGAATAAAATCAAAAGAACCCAGCGCGAACTCGCCCAAAAACTGGGCAGAAGTGCCACCCCTGCCGAGATTGCCCTAGAATTAGAGCTTGAACCTGCTCAAATCCGCGAATATCTCAGTATGGCTCGTCAACCTATCTCCCTTGATGTGCGCGTCGGCGATAACCAAGATACGGAATTGTCGGAATTATTAGAAGATAGCGGAGTTTCTCCCGATACCTTCATCACCCAAGAGTTATTACGGCAAGACTTAGCCAATCTCCTGGCCGAATTAACCCCCCAACAACGGGAAGTGATTACTCTCCGTTTCGGTCTAACCGATGGCAAGGAGTTATCCCTAGCCAAAATCGGTCAGAGAATGAACATCAGTCGGGAACGAGTCCGACAATTAGAACACCAGGCCCTGGCTCATTTACGCCGTCGCCGGGCCAACGTCAAGGAATATATTGTCGCTAGTTAGTAAAAATAGCAAATAACCAAGAAGGAGAGCTCAAGCTCTCTTTTTTTTTCGGTTTAATTAATTATAGAATCCCAATTAATTTTCACCTGTGGCAGTTCCGTCATGACTAGATCGACAGAAACAGCGACCCCAACATTATACGAAGAAGATTTTTATCTCTGGCTAAAAACTACGGCAGAAAAATTAAAAAAGGGCCAGTTTGCCGAGGTGGATTTAGACAATTTAATTGAGGAGATTGAATCGATGGGGAGAAGTGAAAGACGCGCGCTCAAAAGTCTTTTAACTCGTCTCCTAGAGCATTTACTCAAATTAACTTACTGGCAATCGGAAAGAGACCGGAATGGCAATCATTGGAATGGAGAAATAAATAATTTTCGGGCAGAAATTCAAGATTTACTGGAGGATAGCCCTAGTTTAAAGCCCTATCTTCGGGAGATTTTTGAGCCATCCTACCATACAGCTTTAGAGACCGTGCGAAAAAAAATGGGTTTATCCCCCGGTGGTTTACCCAGTCAGATAATTTTTAATCTCGAACAGGTTTTGGATCATCAATGGCTGCCGATCGATTGGGAATAAACTATTAACTATCTAAATCACTCCTTAAATCGCTAAACAGTCATCAGTGACCTGAAAACTCAAATCTGATAACCGATACTAAATCCGTTGAGTATAGGATACTTATGAGGACAGGCAAAAGGCAAGAGGCAAAAGAGGGAATAGATAATCAGTTTTTAATAACTGGATTTAGTACGATAACTGATCTGGTTTTACTCAACCAATTTCTTCAGCAGGGCATCCACTTCCTCCAGGCCGGATTGATTATTTTTCAGCACATAAACCGCTCGCGCTTGCTTAAAAGCTTCCTCCGCCTCTCTTTTTCGTCCCCGGCCCGCGTAGGCCCGACCGAGATTAAGATAGACATCGGCGTTATTGGGGGCGATTTCGGCCAAATCTTGATAGGCGATAATTGCTGCAAGATAATCTTTTCTGGCCAGATGGATACGACCGATTCCCGCTTGTGCTTCCAACGATTGGGGTTGTAGGAAAACGGCCCGACGATAAAAGGGGAGAGCCTCGTCAAAACGCTCTTGTTTTTCAAGTAAAATCCCTATTTTTAGCTGAATTAAAAAATTTCCTGCACTTTGTCGCTCTATTTCTTTTAAAATTTGGGTTCCACCATTTAAATCGCCCTGTTTGAGCAAAAGGCTGGCCAGTTGCAATCTTAATTCACTATTGTTAGGGAATCTTTGCAGGGATTTTTGGAGAAAATCGAAGGCTTCGCTGCTTTTATTCTGTTCGATCAAGGCTTTACCCATGATTTCGTGGGCTTGCTGATTATTGGGGTCGAGAGCTAAAATCCATTGGTAAACTTCGCCCGCTTTAGCATAGTTTTTTTGCCGTAATAATACCACCCCTAAACCGAGGTAATGTTGGACGTTTTTCGGTTCTATTTGGATAGCGTAGTAGTAAGCAGTGGCTGCATTGTCGTAATCGCCGATATTAGCCAAACTATAACCGAGAGCATGAAAAAAGTCAGGATTGCTCGGATCGAGGCTTAAAGCTTTTTGGTATGCTTGGGCGGCGGCGTTATAATCCCCCTGCCGCGTTTGTAAAAAGCCAATCCCGGAGAAAATTCTGGCATTATTGCCATCAAGGGTGGCGGCCTGCTTGTAAATGGCTATAGCTTCCCCATAATTGCCATTTTTGACCAATTGCCGCGCTTGACGCAGTAGTTCGTTAACCTGTGAATCCTTGCTCACGATTGCCCCCGCCGGATTATCAGCGATCGCAATTGAGGGGGAGAAACAGCCCCCCGCGAGAAGACCGACGAGCAAGATTAAACGGGTAAATTGTTCCATCACTTTACCTTTGTTAACAATTCTTAATTAAAGTTTATTGTAAATGGTATTGACAAAAATCAACTATTTTGCATCACCCTTGTACGAGATTATTGCGGGCCTCTTGGGCGACTTGGGCGCTTTTGTCGCCAGTTAACTGGGTCAAAACAGCGATCGCATCTTCCCCTCCTAAGCGGCCTAAAGCTTGAGCGAGACGATAGCGCAGTTGCCAGTCATCATCATTAGCCAAGGGAACGAGTAAAGAGACGGCGCGAGGGTCGCCTAGTTCCCCAAAAGCGCTAACGGCGGCCGTTTTTACCAACTCATTATCGGAGTTTAGGGCAATTTCAAGCAGTTCAAAGCCCCGGGGTTCCCCTAATTCGCCCAAAGCGGCCACAATGCTAAATTGAATTAACCAGTCGCTGGATTGTTGATAGACGGCCACCAGATCATCGTAGGCTGCCGTTAATTTTAACCCCCCGATCGCATCGGCCGCGGCTGCTTTCACGTCTGCTTCGGGATCATTTAACAAACGATCGCGTAGAATAGTTAAGGCCAGATCGAGATTCTGACGACCGAGGATATCTAGCTGACTGACCGCCGAATAACGCACCCTAGCGTTACTATCGTTAATCAAAGGCTGCAACATCTCGAAGGCGATTTCTGGGGCTAAATAACGCAGTTGATTAACTCCCGATAAGCGATCGCCATAATCATTGGAATCGAGCAGCCGTTGCACGGATTCGGGGGAATAATTCATAATTTGATGACACCCTTAACAATTGGACTGGTATTAATTGTCCCATGAATAGTTATCGACTCCTGACTATCTTGATCATGTTTAGTTCCCCGGTTTTTTGGGGCTGTAGTCCCCCCTCTCCCCCTAAAAAAGAACCGACGGCTAAGATAATCATTTCTCCTTCTCCCAGTCCGATTATTTCCGCATCAGACATTAAGGCTGCTAATCGTTATCGTCAATTGGGGTTACAGTATCGTCAACAGGGAAATTTTATCAAAAGTATTGAAGCTTTAAAAAAATCGGTACAGTTAAACCCCAATCATCTAGACGGGAGAGTAATTTTAGGTTGGACACAACACCTAGCTAAACAACCTTTAGCATCACAAACAACCCTTGAAGAAACGATTAAAATTGCTCCCGATCATGTGGCTGCTTATAATGCTTTGGGTATTGTTTATCTTGTCGGTGGTCATCTTGAAAAAGCTGTGTTCACTCATACTAAAGCCGCTAATTTAAAACCCGATAATGAAATCGCCTACTATAATTTATCCCTCGCCTATCATCGCCTAAAAGATTTTGATTCAGCTATTACCAATGCTGAAAAAGCAGTTAAATTAGAGCCAAATAATCCCCATCCTCTTGTGGCTTTGGCAATGGTTTATTTAGATCAAGGTGATAGTAAAAAAGCACAGGATACCTATAAAAAGGCTAGGGATTTAGACGGTCGTTATCGACAAAAATGGTTTCTGGCACACCTGAAGGAAGCGGGTTTTAGTCAGGAGCAAATTAAATTAGTCGAAAAGTTACTATCCGAGATTTAAAATTATTATTTACTCTTAAGATGCCTGTCGATGTCCCAGTTTTAGGAAAATAGTTTCTAAATCTTCGCGGCAAGTATAAAACTCGCTTAAGGTCAGGCCAGAAACGACTAAAGATTTCAACAATTCGGCACTATCTTCTAGGGTTCCCGTAAACTTAACCCGGAGAGTATTAGTATTAATAATTCTTTGCCAACTTTCCACAAAAACACATTGTTTAAGGGCGGTTTCTAAGGCTTCTAAATTGTCTAGAGTCGTAATCTGCAAGTATTGACCAGCTAGACGTTGATTTAATTCTTGTAAGGAGGTACTTTCCACTAGATAACCTAATTCCATTATACCCACCGAACTACAAAGTTCCGCTAAATCACTAAGAACATGGGAAGAAATTAAAATAGTCATACCTGCCGACTGTAAGACTTTAATAATCTCACGAAATTGTAGGCGAGCGATCGGGTCTAATCCAGAAACCGGTTCATCAAGAAGTAAAATTAAAGGCTCATGGATAATGGTTCGGGCTAAACTTAAACGTTGTTTCATCCCCCGGGATAAAGTAGCGATCAAATTATGGCTTTTATTGGTTAATTGTACCAGTTCTAGAACCTCATAAATGCGGCGATGGCGTTGGGAGCGAGGGATATGATAAAGACGGGCAAAATAATCCAGATAATTCCAGACATTTAGGTCATCGTAGAGGGGAAAATTATCGGGTAGATAACCTAAATTTCTTTTGAGACGGGGATTACTCTTATCTCTTAAAAGACGTTCTCCGTGCAGATATATTTCTCCCGTTGTCGGTTCTTCCGCTGCCGCTAACATCCTAATTAAAGTGGTTTTTCCTGCTCCATTTGGACCGATTAACCCGTAAACTTCCCCCGATTCAATCTGTAAATCCACTTGATTAACAGCCCCATGGCGGTCAAATTGTTTGGTTAAACCAACAGTGGCAATGGCTAATTCGGGTGGGTTCATAAAGTTTTTTAGTTAGGTTCTGAGGGTGACTCGCTAACCACGAATACAGGGTTTATCTCCCATGACTTCCGCTGGTTGTTGTTAAATTGTTTAAGTCTTAATATCTTCTCAATTTTTTGATAATTGACCACTGTTAAATTTGGTAAATCGAGGAGTTGATCAAAATTTATCCAAATAACCCACCTCCTATTCTGTATTGACATTATAACATTCTCACACAGAACCTAGAAGAGTCGCCTTATCTTCTGAGTATTCACAATTGATCGGTAAACACCTTGTATAAGAAGAGTCCAGGCGAAAAAAAGCCAAAAAGTATCCAACTGTATAGCGCGGCACTACATCTCAGAAAAAACCGCTTACAATGGAGACAAAGGTGATCAGAGATCAATGGGGGTGAACGTCATGTTATGTTAGTGATTTTAACCGACGAACACATTCTCGATACGGGTTCTGTGTGTCAGGGCTGTCTTTTAGCCAACCAGCAGGGGCAGCCCCGGTGGCGAGAGGGTAAACTAGGCTGTGGTCATTCCCTAGGCAAAGGGGGCAGCCAACAGCCCAATCTCTACGAGTGTCAGATGGGCTTTACAATTGCTAATGTTGAAGGCTAATCAGACTGGCTCAAATTAGAGTTGAATTAGGGGGGTTTTCTTTGGACTCTGAGGAGAGAATCAAGGCCATTGCTCATCCCCAATTCAGCTTAGATACAACGACAATAATGACTGAGGGTTTCGTAGCATTGATCGTAGGCTTTTTGGGCTTGGGTTAAAACATCGTCGGAAATTTCTATATCTAATTTTCTGGCTTGTTTAATAATTTTACCCGCTCTGATATTCTCGGAAGCATCGCCTAGCCCACGAATGCCAGTAGTGTTTAAAACTCGATATTCTTCAGAAAATCCCATTTTAGTATCGAGATGACTTTGTAAACTATTAAAGACCAATTGACTTTGGTTTAATAGTTGATCGTGGGTGATAAGTAAACTCTTTTCTTGACTGTTAATTAAGCGAGCATAACTTTCTAAGGTGGCTAAACGACCAGTATAATAACCCAGGGCTTGCTGCTCATTGTGATGGGGTTTAATATCTAGAATACTTGCTAAAGTGCGCTTCGGTTCTCGTAGTAAAAATATGGTTTTAACCGCATCAGATTGCAAAAAACTATGATCTAAAAACTTCTCATCGTGAAGAACTTTATCTAAAATATATTTATGATTCATGTTTAAATCTTTCAAACGCCAGTGGAGTCTAAACATTAAAGTTTTAAAATCCCGTTCACTCTCATAAACCAGATGAGTTTCGCCAAAACCGATAATTTCAGGATTAGAATTGAGGATATGGGTCAATAAAGACGAACCCGATCGCATATGGCTAAGAATAAATAAAACCTGATAGGGTTGGGGACGAAAGAGAATTTTATAGGGGTCTTTGGGTATATCAATGCGTGCCTGAAAATACTTATAAGTTAAACGATGGGTTAAACCCTGCCAAGATTGGGGTAAGCGATCGAGGGCTATAGTCATAGGTTAATCAGGAATTGCGTCAACTTGTCGCTAAGATTCCCCTATAATGTATCTCATTTAAGACCCAAACAAAAGTGAGGTTTATACAAAATGGGATTGCCAAGTTGTTAGCTCTGGTTTTTTACAGCGCGAACCGATGTCTGGTTTATGATCAACAAGGCCCTTTTAAGCGGGGAATTAGCCAATTTTGAGAGAGATAATAATCCTGATGGGGGTGGAGTTGTTGACACTCCCATCGCACTCATGTTAGGGATTCTTGGTTCAACCAGTCCACTTAAATTAGATGCCTTGCGTTACTAACTAACAGAAACCCGAAATTTGAGTTTTTATTAGAAAAAAAGTTAGCGTTCGCTTGTCAAGCAAGGGTTTCAAAATCTAGATTCGGTCAGGGATTTCCGAAAGTCCCAGAAGAGCGAGCAAGACTCTACCAGCCTCAAGATAGCAAAAAACCCGGCGGGAAAATTTCCCCACCGGGTCAAAAAGGCAAAAGTAAAGAATTATTTCTGATCGGCCTTTTTGCTTGACTTATCGCCCATTTTGTACTTACGCAAGAAGCGATCAACCCGGCCTTCCGTATCGATCATCTTCTGGGTTCCCGTATAAAAAGGATGATTACCCGACCAAACCTCCACATGAATTTCTGGTTTGGTCGAACCCACCGTCATCACCACTTCACCATTACAGATCACCTTAGCTTCCGGATACCAAGTAGGATGAATTTTTTTCGGCATAATAAACCTCTCTATTAACCTAACGTTTCGAGTATTGAGGCGCTTTACGCGCTTTGTGAAGACCGTATTTTTTCCGTTCCTTCGCCCGGGGATCCCGAGTCAGATAACCTTCACTCTTGAGGGGAGGACGATTTTCTGGTGCTAATTGACATAAAGCTCTAGCGACACCTAATTTCACCGCGTCCGCTTGGCCGGTCAAACCACCGCCCTCGGCCTTAACGATGATATCATACTCGTTTTCCAGTCCCAAAGTCTCCAGAGGAGCCTTAATCGTCTGAATATAGGTGGGAATGCGGTTAAAATGGGTTTCTCCATCGCGACCGTTAACGGTAATTGCCCCCGTCCCCGGCACGAGACGCACGGAAGCGACCGCCGATTTGCGTCGTCCCGTTCCCCAATAAACTACCTTATTTTTACTGTCCGTGGCTTGCATTGACTTAATTTCCTCCTGCGGGAATCGTATTAATCGCTAAAACTTCCGGTTGTTGTGCCTGATGGGGATGTTCCGCACCGGCATAAACTTTCAGTTTCGTGAACAATTTCCGACCTAAGCTATTTTTCGGGAGCATTCCCTTAACAGCGTGTTCGATAATCCGTTCGGGAATGCGTTTTTGCAGTTTATCGAAGCTTTCTACCTTCATACCACCTGGTCTGCCGGAGTCGCGGCGATAAACTTTCTGTTGGCGTTTTTTGCCCGTTACCGTCACTTTTTCTGCGTTAATAACAATGACAAAATCCCCCGTATCCAGATGGGGGGTGAAGGTGGCTTTATTTTTGCCCCGTAGAATCATAGCGATTTCGGTGGCCAGACGACCTAGACGCTGATCGGCCGCATCAATGACGTACCATTTCTGCTCTAGAGTCTCTAAGTTTGGTAGAGGTGTTTTGTTCATGGTGAGTTTGCCTTGGTTTACAAAAATTAATTTTTTTTATTGCCCACCTGGGTGTTGGGGGGTTAGGGTTTTAGTTGAAACTCCCCTATTTACCTATCTCCCTATTCCCCCATGTCCCTATCCCCTCTGCTCGGAAATAATAAAGAGGCTGAGTCTCGAACCAGACGCTATCGGCAAAGGGAAAATCAGCGTAACCCACCCGCAGTAAACATAGTCCTTTGGCTGGTGCGGCGTATTTGACCAATTCTCGGCGCTGATTGACCCAGATGTCGGTAAAGTTTTCTAGCGATCGCTCACCAGTTCCCACCTCCACCAACATTCCCACCAATAGGCGCACCATCCCGTACAAAAAGCCATTGGCTTGAATTTCCATCTGTACAAACGGCCCTTGACGGTAGCATTCCACCCCTTGCACTTCTACCCAAGAATGGTCACGACTAGAGTTGGCACGGTGAAAGGCGGCCAGATGGTGCTTACCCAATAGGGGATCCAGGGCCCTGGCCATCACATCGGCATCGAGGGGACGATGGTAGTAGTGCCAACTAAAGGGACTAACAAAGAGATTGGGGATGGGGTCGGTATAGAGGGTGTAACGATAACGTCGCCAGAGGGCCGAGAAACGGGCGTGCCAGCGATCGGGAACCTGAGCCGAGGCCCGAATGACGATATCATCATCTAGCCGAGCATTGAGAACCTTGGCCCAATGGGCAGGTGGGATCGGACTCTGCTGCTGGAAATGGGCAACCTGGGCGGCGGCGTGAACACCGCTATCGGTACGCCCGGCCCCGTGCAGAGTGACGGCATGACCGAGAATATCGGCCAGAGCCTTCTCGATTTCCTCCTGCACGCTCCTGTGATGGGGTTGCCGTTGCCAGCCGTGGAAATTAGTTCCCACATACTGGATAACTAGGGCGATCCGCGACTGGGGGCAAGCTGTCATCGTTACATCAGTTCGATAATCGCCATGGGGGCATTATCCCCGCGACGGCGCAGGGTACGCACGACCCGGGTATAACCGCCGTTACGGTTGCCATAACGGGCCTGGGCGCCTTCAAAGAGGGCGTGAACCAGTTGTTTATCGTAGATGTAGCCCATGGCTTGGCGACGGGCGCTCAGGGAACCGTCTTTAGCTAGGGTGATAATGTGGTCTACCTCTGCTCGCACCGCTTTCGCTTTCGCTAGGGTGGTGGTGATCTGACCGTGGCGAATTAGCTGGGTAGCCAAGCTGCGCAGCAGTGCCTTTCTTTGGTCAGCCGGCAGACCCAATTGAGGCACTTTACACCGATGTCTCATGGTATTTTCCTGGAATTGGGTTTACTTGCTTTTTTCTTGGGGTAGGGTGATGCCTAACCGTTTTTGTAGGGCTTCAATGACTTCTTCAGCCGATTTCTGCCCAAAGTTTTTGATTTCTAAGAGATCTTCTTGGCTGTAATCGAGGAGGTCGGCTACGGTGTTGATCTGCGCTCGCTTCAGGCAATTGTAGGCGCGCACGGATAATTGTAGTTCCTCGATCGGAATTTGGTTTTCTTGGTTGATCTCTTGGTCGTCAAAGTTACCGGAGGATTCGAGGGCGTTGAGATCCTTGAGCGGGTTAAAGAGATTAACCAGCATATCGGCCGCTTGGGAAAGGGCTTCTTTGGGGTTAATGCTCCCGTTTGTCCAAATTTCTAAGAGCAGACGATCTCTAGCTTGACCGCTTTCGGAACGGATATCTTCGACGCTGTAGTTGACTTTGGTTACGGGCATAAAAATTGAGTCGATTTGCAGAAAGTCCAGCGAAGTGGCTTCTTCTTTACTGCGATCGATCGCCCGGTAGCCTTTGCCTTTTTCCACGCGAAATTCCATCTCTAGCTTGGCCCCTTCAGCCAGGGTGGCGACGTACTGATTGCGATCGACTATCTCGACTTCTGAGGGTAAATCGAATTGTGCCGCCACTACTGTCGCCGGTCCAGTTGCCACTAAACGCCCGATCTGGGTTTGATTGGTGTAGCTTTTCAGGATGATTTCTTTCATGTTGAGCATGAGTTCCATCACGTCCTCGCGTACTCCCTCGACGGTGGCAAATTCGTGATTGACTCCCGCGATCCGCAGGGCCGTCACGGCCGCCCCTTCCAGATTGGAAATGAGAATCCGTCTCAGGGCATTACCTACGGTTGTACCCTGGCCTCTTTCTAGAGGCTCTAGTACAAATTTACTGTACTGACTCTGATTCTTGTAAGTTTTTGCTTCTACACACTCGATTTGAAATTGCGCCACCGATTGACCTCCCTTGTTCAGTTATCAGTTATCAGTTATCAGTTATCAGTTTTCTCTAGCTTTCAGCGTTCAGTTTTTTGATCCGATGGTCTTTGACGACCCGATTCTCCTGCTGATGCGCCCAAAGCTAACGGCTGCTGGCCTCAAGATCCCTGTCACCTGAAAAAGCTGTTCACTGTTTACACTCTCCGGCGTTTGGGAGGACGACAACCATTGTGGGGGATGGGGGTCACGTCCCGGATCAGGGTGATTTCTAATCCTGCTCCTTGCAGGGCCCGGATTGCGGTTTCCCGTCCTGCCCCGGGGCCACTAACCATCACTTCTAGTTGACGCATTCCCTGTTCGATCGCTCGGCGGGCAGCGTTATCCGCGGCGGTTTGGGCGGCGAAGGGGGTTCCTTTTTTGGCTCCTTTAAAACCACTCGATCCCGCCGATGCCCAAGAGATCACATCGCCTTTGGTATCGGCGATCGTGACAATGGTATTGTTGAAGGTCGATTGAATGTGAGCGACTCCGGTAGGAATATTTTTCTTCTGTTTTTTCGGTCCGGTTTTTTTGGTTGGTCGCGCCATAGTTTTTCTTGATTGGGGGATATCGCAATGAATAAAAAATTACTTCTTGGAGGGGGCTTTTTTCTTCCCTGCCACTGTCACCCGACGACCGCGACGGGTCCGCGCATTGGTTCGCGTCCGTTGCCCGCGCACGGGTAATCCTAGCCGATGCCGACGACCTCGATAGGTGCCGATATCGGCGAGGCGTTTGATGTTCATCGCCTCCCAGCGTCTCAAATCCCCCTCGATTTGATAATTTGTCTCGATATAAGTCCGTAGCGCCGCCACGTCTTCATCGCTGAGATCCTTGACCCGAGTGTCAGGGTTAACACCCGTCGCGGATAAGACTTCTTGGGAACGCGATAGACCCACTCCGTAGAGGTAGGTCAGGGCGATTTCCACACGCTTATCGCGAGGTAGGTCTACACCAGCTATCCTTGCCACGCTTTTTTTTTCTCCCTATGAACGATTTTTTTTCCAAAAACGACTACAATTAACGGTAACGATTCTCTGCCCCAAGACAGTGACTTTGGTGGTTTAACCTTGTCTCTGCTTGTGTTTGGGGTTGGAACAAATTACCATGACTCGACCGCGCCGACGGATGACGCGGCACTTTTCGCACATTTTTTTAACAGACGCTCTAACTTTCATGCCTAACTATTTTGGCAACACTGCAAGCTTATTATTATATCAGATTTCTTTTACTCGTGTCACCTATTTTTTTTAAATAAATTTGGCTGCTTATTAGGCTTTTTGGCTTCTCTGCCCCTATTTATCGCTATTTTTTTTGATTTTTCAGGCGATAGGTAATTCTGCCTTTGGTTAGGTCGTAGGGTGTGAGTTCCACTTTGACTCGGTCTCCGGGGAGGATTTTGATATAATTACGGCGGATTTTGCCGGATATGTGAGCTAAGACGTTGAAACCGTTATCTAAATCCACCCTAAACATGGCGTTGGGCAAAGATTCGGTGACGGTTCCTTCCATTTCAATTAGATCTTGTTTAGACAAAGTTAATTCCTCAATTTGACTAGAGACAATTTGACGACAGGCAGCAGCAACCCTGCTGTTAGCGCAATTTCCCCAGTATAGCTTATCAGTGATCACTGATCGGATGTGAGTTTTCAGTTCACTGATTACCGTTTACCGATCACAGCCAAAAAGCTCCCGACACCATATTCGGTCATTATGGCATAAATTTATGGTTTTATGAAAGATTGAATCAATTCATCGCATTTTCACTACTATGAACGGACGAAAATCAAGTTAATTAGCTGGGTGTAATTAATTTGTAGATAGCCGTAAGACAAGATACCTGTACTACCTTACCAAGTCCTCGGTCGAAAGTTTTCATCATTAATAATCTCCACTGTATCCCCAGAAGGTTTAATCACAAATAATCCTTTATTATAAGCATAACGATCTATACCTTCGTCAATTTCAATACCAGCGACTGCACCGTAAGCTTGATAGTTTTTGTAATGGGGAAAAGCAATTTTAAAGCGAGTTAGTTTTTCTAAAAATTCATCCACATCATCTTTCGATAGTCGTGATTTACATTCCACCAAAACAACATCCGTATCATCAACGGCAAGGACATCAATTTCCATCGCAATACCTTGACGTTTAACCCTAGCGCGGGGATAAATTTCTTTAATATCAATACCTTTTTCCTGAAACAATCGCAAAACCGCCGGTTGGACTAATTCTTCCACAAAGCGTCCCCATCGCGTAGTCAGGCTATTTACCGCACGGTTGGTTTGTTCTACTGTATGCTTCAGTTCTGCTATGGTGCGCTCGTGTTCTAATTTGGCTTCAGCGAGGATGCGTGCTGTTTCAGCACGATAGTTCTGAATTTCCTCAGCACGGCGCTCGCTTTCTAATCTAGCTTCCTCAGCACGGCGATTAGGGGTCGAGAAGGTCGTTACCGACCTCCCCTCCCATTCAGAACCGTGCATGAGACTTTCACCTCACACGGCTCCTAGTTTGATTGTTCCTTTGTTAAGGATACAGCTT
>VYMC01000102.1_pt1 | contig 21908 bp, 20 predicted proteins | sample 5115301 | NCBI WGS metagenome assembly VYMC01 (sample SAMN12291802, study PRJNA351875) | freshwater metagenome | isolation source: freshwater lake | place: USA: Michigan, Wintergreen Lake | collected 2013-08-08 | reverse complement strand
CTTTTTCCCTGAACACAAAGATAAAAAACTCTATGGCATATTAGCGGCGGTTCATGTATCTCCAGAATTACGCGAAAAAATTCTGCAAGAAGGGTTTTATGTGGCTCGGATTCACGACCAAGTATTTGAATTAGATATTCCCGATAATTTTCAACCTCGACCTTATTAAAAATTTAAATGTAATCGCTCTATCTTGCCCAAAGGCAGCAACACTTTTTTCTTCATGAATCGGCAAAATTCAGTAAAATAGTAACAGACCAAATCAGAGATAAAAAACTCTATAGCATATTAGTAGCCCTGGGTAAGCGCATCTTAACAATCCTTGACAAAATGAACTTTATGTGAGTTGCCTACCCAGACGGCAATTCAGGCATATTTAAGTAGAATTTGCCATCTCAATTGTTAAGCAACAATCGACCAAATAGGTCGAGTTCGTAACTATTCTGCTTGACTGGTATCACTTGAAATGCCCACGCAAATCACAAAATTGACCAACTGTCAATAGCCTTTGAGATGCCCTTACCCTAGTTTGGGTCTAGGTTTTAAAAATCCCACAAAAGAAGATTTATATCTCAAATCAGCAACGCTGGAAAAATTATTGCTATGACAGAAGGTACCCCAACTCATATTCGCTCATCGAATACATAAACAAAGAAAATTATCTGTATATTTAATCACTTAATCAGAAGAATTTACCTTTGAAATAGCAGTTTTTAAATAGGAAACCACCTCATTAATTACTACTTCTGACGCTTTTTTACTGGCTCTTTCGACTAATTCCACCTTACCCGATTTGAGAGATTTCCCCGTGACAATGCGATAGGGAATCCCAATTAAATCCGCATCTTTGAACTTAACTCCCGCACGTTCATCCCGGTCATCTAAAAGGGTTTCAATGCCAGCTTGGTTTAACTCATTGTATAAACTTTCGGCGGTTTTTACCTGCTCGGCATCGGCTAAATTAGGAATAACTACAATCGCTTGATAAGGGGCAATAGCTACCGGCCAAATAATGCCATCTTTATCGTAGGATTGTTCTACGGCTGCCTGGGCCAAACGCGATACTCCTATACCATAACAACCCATACAAATGGGGGTAGATTCTCCCGCTTCATTAGTATAAAAAGCATTCATAGCTTGAGAATATTTATAGCCCAATTGGAAGATATGACCAACTTCAATTCCTCTAGCACTTTGCAAGGTTTGATTAGGATCGTGAATAGCTCGATCGCCTACCCGGGCTTTGCGTAGATCGACAATTAATTCTGGTAAGATAAAATCTTTACCCCAATTGGCTCCCACTACATGAAATCCGGTTTCATTAGCACCGGTGATAAAGTTTTCTAAGTCTGTCACTGTGTTGTCTGCTATGCGTAAAAACTTAGGAGCTATATCGCTGGCTTTTTTGAGTAAATTATCTTCTAAGTCAGGAGCAATATAACCTAAAGGTAAAGGTTTAGTTGCCCATTTCTGTTGAGCGGCAGCATCGGGTATTTTTAAAGCCAAAATTGTTTTAGCATTGTAACGGCTCGCCTGTCTAACTAATTCATTTTGTAGTTTAACTTCATTAACCTCTTGATCGCCGCGAATATGCACTAAAACTAAAACAGTTATGCCGCTATCATAAACCACTTCGTAGAGAACATTTTTGACGATAGCAGTGGCAGAACAATCAAAAAATTTAGCTAAACTTTCGATCATGTTGGTGTTAGGAGTCTCTTTTTTAGCAAACTTTTTAAAGGGAGAAGCTACTTTATCTGCTGGCAAAGAAACGGCTTTTTCTACATTAGCCGCATACTTTTCATCGGCAGTAAATAAAACCTCATCTTCTCCAGCATCAGCTAAGACCATAAATTCTTGGGATGCGGAACCCCCAATCGCTCCAGAATCGGCTTCTACTGCCCGAAAAGCTAACCCACAACGGCGGAAAATATTGCGGTAAGCTATATCCATCGCTCGATAGGTTTTCTTTAAACATTCCTCGTCGAGATTAAAAGAATAGGCATCTTTCATAATAAATTCTCGTCCCCGCATTAAACCAAAACGAGGGCGAATTTCATCGCGAAATTTAGTTTGAATCTGATATAAATTAACGGGTAATTGTCGATAGGAACGAATTAAATCACGAGCGACGGCAGTAATTACTTCTTCGTGAGTCGGTCCTAATCCTAACTCCCGCTTTTGCCGGTCCGTCAGGGCAAACATAATCCCTTCTGCTTTTGTGTAGGTGTCCCAACGTCCCGATTCTTGCCAGAGTTCCGCCGGTTGCAGTTGGGGAAGTAAACATTCTTGGGCGCCGGCTTTATTCATTTCTTCCCGGACTATCTGGGAGACTTTCTGTAAAACCCGCCACATCAGGGGTAAATAGGCGTAAATACCGATGCCAATGCGACGAATGTAACCGGCACGGACTAAGCACTTATGACTGGGGATTTCCGCCTCGGCTGGATCTTCCCGGAGGGTGACAAAAAGCTGTTGAGAGAGTCGCATCCTATCGATATCCTTTTGAACAGAAGACTTTCTATTATCTCATTAAATTACTTGTGTTGACAAACAATAACAGCGACCAGTTTACCGATTCTCAGGTATTTCCCCTCATAACTTGAGACTGGTTGGAGAAGCATTGAACCCTAGTTGCAATTGCCTAACTCCCTTGTTCTCTACTCTAGGAAATATGAGCGTTCAGGTCGATCGCTGTTATCGCCGTTATCGAGACAGAATGTAACTTTAACAGGGTTTACTCCTTTGTGAACTTGACCTTTACAACCTTGCCAGTTGATCTGTCAGGGAAGCCTTTTTCTTTAGCTTCAATTATTAATGTAACATCGGATCGGAGCTAGAAGTCTTTCTCTTAATTAAAGTTTACATTGTCAGGACTAAGGAAAAGCCTAGATGTTTTGACGCTTGACCGATGATAATTAACCTCAGTTCGGTATCGGAAAAGGAGGGGGGGGGTAGCCTGAAAAAATACAAACGATTCAGCACCCCCGTTCTACATTGGCCGAGTTCCGCCCTCTCGAACCGGTTATCGAGTTTTTCGCCACGCTCTGACGTAATATGAAAAATCACTTAGCGATGGCGTACTGCTAGGCAGTGGCTTCGACATCGCAATCAACTTATGGAACAGGGTCAGACTAAAGGCGATATTAGTCCAAAATTATTTATTTTGAATTACCATTGTTGCACAAGTAATTATATTTTCTAAATTGTTATACTCATATCTTTGTTTTTCAATATAATTATCAAATAAATATTTTTTGTCTGGATATTTTATCGCTAACTCTTAGCCTATTTGTTTAAGATAATTGAATTGCATTCATACTCATCATTTTGATAACCGAACAACCCAGAGAACAGTTGAAAGAATTAACAATAAACTGAAGGTGATTAAAAGGAGAGGCTGTGGATTTAGAAACTTTAAAAACTTTAGTCTTAGATATTTATTAAATTGGCATTTTGCTAGTTAATTTTACATGGTAAGTTCGGAAAAACCGGAAAAATGAAAGACAAGGGTTTGAAAATCTGCGAAGACTTATTAAAGTAGAAAGAAAGAGTAGTCGCGGGGATAAAACTTATGAAGAAACAGCTTACTATATCAGCGGTCACTGAGCCTTTACATTGAGCCTGTCGAAATGTGTCGAAGTGTAGCCTAACCGAATCCGCTCAAGTATTTACCAAAATTATTCGAGGACATTGGAAAATAAAAAATCAGTTACATTGGGTAAAAGATGTAATTTTTGAGCAAGATAAAAGCGAGATCAGTGATTTTCAAGCGGCAAGCAATTAGTCAATTCTCACAACTATAGGATTGAATCTTTTCAGAGGTTTGGGTTTTCTCTTAATAACGGAGGTACAAAAGTGGTTAGCTGAACGTTGGGAAAAACTGATAGTTTTGTCGATGTAAGAAGCAGAAAAATTAGCTAAATTAACAGGATGTACTCTCGGACAATTTCAAGATAGATAGGCTTTTAGTGGCTTGATAACAAGCTTTATCAATCTATTCATAATAAATATTAGCAGGGGATTAAAGATTAACTATTGTGACTAACTTTTTTGGTTAGAGAAAGATAAACTTGAGAATCTTCAATCAAATTTATTGACTCAAAATTAGCTGTACTTAATTTAAATGAATCAACCCTACCTTAATAAGGGAGGCATCTGAAAGTTTTTAATACCTACCTATTGATTGACTCCCTCAATTGATTATAGCAATTATTATACTGGTGAAATGCAAAAGAATTACCAAAAATTAGCTATGTTTACCCCAGCAAAAGATAACAGCTATCTTAATAGGACTCTTGAAAATTTTTAGCTGGCAACTAAACAGGAATTTGATCTCTCCCAAATGTGGGACAATTGACAAAGAACTAAGAATTGTAGAATCCCCCCATCATGACCTCGGAACTATCGAAGCAATACGATCCCAAGATCACAGAAACGAAATGGCAGCAATATTGGGAAAATCAAGAAATATTTACGGCAAACCCCGAAAAAGGCGGCGAAACCTACTGTATAGTCATCCCTCCTCCCAATGTTACCGGTAGTCTCCACATGGGTCACGCTTTCGAGAGTGCATTGATTGATACACTTGTTCGCTACAAACGCATGACCGGCAAAAATACCCTCTGGCTGCCCGGAACAGATCACGCTAGTATTGCAGTACAAGCTATACTCGATCGCCAATTAAAAGCCGAAAAAACCGACCGTTATCAACTAGGAAGGGAAAAATTCCTCGAACGCGCTTGGCAATGGAAAGAGGAGTCAGGTAGTACCATTATTAATCAACTGCGACGCTTGGGGGTATCCGTCGATTGGACTCGGGAACGTTTCACTATGGACGAGGGACTTTCCCATGCTGTCCGTACTGCTTTTATCAAACTTTATGAGGACGGATTAATCTATCGCGGTCAATACTTAGTTAACTGGTGTCCCGAATCCCGTTCGGCTGTTTCCGATTTAGAGGTGGAAAACAAGGATATTGAGGGAAATCTCTGGTATTTTCGCTATCCTCTCAGCGATGGTAGCGGTTATCTTCAAGTAGCCACCACAAGGCCCGAAACCATGCTCGGTGATACTGGTGTCGCTGTCAACCCGCAAGACCCCCGTTATCGCCATTTAATCGGCAAAACCGTCACTTTACCAATAATGGGGCGAGAAATCCCGATTATTGCCGATGAATTAGTGGATCCCCAATTCGGTACCGGTTGCGTCAAAGTTACACCGGCCCACGATCCCAAGGATTTTGAGATGGGTAAACGCCATAATTTAGCCTTTATTAATATCATGAATTTGGACGGCAGTTTAAACGAAAATGCCGGAATATTCGCAGGTCAAGATCGTTTTGTTGCCCGCAAAAATGTCGTTAAAAAACTCGATGAAGATGGTTTTTTAGTTAAGATTGAAGCCTATCGCCATAGTGTCCCCTATAGCGATCGAGGTAAAGTTCCCGTGGAACCCCTTTTATCTACCCAATGGTTCGTTAAAATTGAACCTTTAGCCACAAAAGCTTTAACCTGTTTAGATCAGGAAAACTCGCCCCGTTTTGTGCCAGAAAGATGGACAAAAGTTTATCGTGATTGGTTAGTTAAACTAAAAGATTGGTGTATTTCTCGACAACTGTGGTGGGGTCATCAAATTCCCGCTTGGTATATTATCAGTGAAACCAATAACGAAATTACTAACCATACTCCCTTCGTTGTTGCCTGGGATGAAACCTCCGCTTTAGCCAAGGCCAAACAAGAGTATGGAGAGGATATAATTATTCAACAAGACCCCGATGTTTTAGATACTTGGTTTTCCTCGGGATTGTGGCCATTTTCAACTATGGGATGGCCAGAAAAAACCCTTGATCTAGACACCTATTATCCCACCACAACCCTCGTCACTGGTTTTGATATTATCTTTTTCTGGGTGGCCAGAATGACGATGATGGCGGGCTATTTTACGCGACAAATGCCTTTTAAAGATGTCTATATTCACGGTTTAGTTAGGGATGAAAACGGCAAAAAAATGTCTAAATCCGCCAATAATGGCATCGATCCCCTAATTTTAATTGATAAATATGGAACCGATGCTTTACGATATACCTTAATTCGAGAAGTGGCAGGAGCAGGACAGGATATCAGTCTGCAATATAACCGTAAAACCGATGAATCGGAATCCGTAGAAGCGGCCCGAAATTTTGCCAATAAAATTTGGAATGCTTCCCGTTTTGTCATGATGAATCTGGAGGGAAAAACTCCAGAAGAATTGGGAGAACCAGCTTTAGAAAATTTAGAATTAGCCGATCGCTGGATTTTATCTCGTTATCATCAAACAGTGCAAAAAACTAGAGATTATCTAGAAAATTATGGCATGGGAGAAGCGGCAAAAGGTCTATACGAATTTATCTGGCGCGATTTCTGCGATTGGTATATCGAGTTAGTGAAAACTCGTTTATGGAAGGAGAAAGAATCGGTTTCTTGTGCTACATCCCGGCAAACTTTGGCTTTTATCTTGGCAGGAACATTAAAATTATTACATCCCTTTATGCCCCATATTACTGAAGAAATTTGGCATAATTTAACCCAAGAAAATCAGCAAGTTTTGGCTTTAGAAACCTATCCAATAGCCGATAGTTCTCTGATCGATCTAGACTTAGAAAATACTTTTGAGTTATTAATAGAAAGTATTCGGGTGTTGCGTAATTTGCGGGCTGAAGCGGGGATTAAACCGGGGGCAACGATCACGGCAATTTTACAGACAGAAAACAGCCAAGAATTAGCTATTTTGCAACGCGGACAAGTGTACTTAAAGGACTTGGCTAAGATCGAAAAGTTAATTTTGACGGTCAAATTAACCGAGGAAGTCAATCAAGCGATCGCTGGTGTTGTCGCTACGGTAGAAATCCTCATCCCCCTGTCCGGATTGGTTGATATATCGGTATTGGCCGGGAAATTAGCGAAAAATTTAGCTAAAGTAGAAGGAGAAATCAGGAGTTTGAGCGATCGCCTGAATAAACCTAGCTTTGTCGAAAAAGCTCCAGAAGCTTTAATCCAAAAAACGAAGCAAGCTTTAGCAGAGTCCGAAAAACAAGCCCAAATTCTCCAAGAACGCTTAAAACGTCTGCAATAGTGTTTTTGTACTAACTAAGTCCAGTGGGCTAAAGCAAAGCTAGTGCGATCGAGATTATCCCTTAATCAATTGACCTAGTTGTTCAAGTAGTTGAAGTTAAAGGAGAGGGGCTAACCTAGGGATGACTTTGGGGAACTTAAGCATCTCATAAACTTGCTCCTCCTAACCCCCTATCTAACTCGGACTCCTTGTCCAGCAAGTCTTTCAGGAGTTTTCTGCACCACTAAGTGAATTAAGTTAGCAATTTCAAATTCCTGCTCAATAACAATAAAGCTAACCTTGACTCGCTGCATCTACGACCAAAACCTTTTTTTTCTGTCACATTTCTAAATAAACAATCAAAATGATGATCAACAAAGATACAGTCCTTTCTGGACAACAATTAAATATTTGTTCAGCGATTTAATTTTAATTGAATAATTTTTCCTTTACAAAAATACAAGAATTATTATAAAGGTTTAGATAAACAAGAAAAAATATAAAGTCTTATGAAGATTATTCAAGAATTATCTCAAAAGTCAACAATTGATGAGATCCTGGCCAGATAATGGGGATGGAGGGGCGAGTCAACCTTATCCTAAGTTGAACAGAGATTGTTGTCGAGAGTCGGAGAGAAAAGCAATGAATATCAAGGATACGTTACACAATTTTGTCCAGTACCTAACAGAGGCTTTCGCTCGCATTTTTAGTCCCAACAATGATGAATATCCCGATGTGGGGATGCAGCCTTTTGATTCTGAACCTTACCATGCTTCCAAGGGTAATTCTTAACTAGAAATGACAGATAACTGCTTTGAGATAAAAGTTATGGGTAGGGATAATAACCCTACCTGATTTTATAGGAAAATAATTAATCCTCTGCTTGCCAATCGGGACAACTATCACTATCCCAACCGTAGGGATGGAAACCGCAGACGAGAAGATTGCCTCCGTAGATATAACCGTGATAATTACGGCAACCGATACAAGCAGCATGGGTGTTAGGATCGGGGTTAACCTTAGGAGTGAGGATAAAATCCGGAGGTTCATCTAATTCCGAAAATAGGGATTCATCGAGGTTAAAAAATTCTTCTAATTCCTGGGGTAAAACCTCTTGAATAAACTGTTCCAGATCGATGATAATTTCCTCATTGATTTCTTCAATAGCTTGGGTAACTTCTTGGAAAAAATTTTCAATTCCCAGTGCCACAGTTTCGATAACTTCCCAAAAATCCTTCTGCCAATCGTCCATGTTTATACTTGCGCCCCTTGTCTGGTAATAATTAATTATTTGCCGCTAAAATCTAGGTTTTAATCCTGTTGTAGTTTCCGTAATTCTTCCCGAAGACGTTCCACCTTTTCCTGCAATTCATCTACTTTTGGATCGGCTGCTTTGGTGTCTTCCTCATCTTCAATAATTTCTATCCGTCGCGGTTCATGGGGAATATTAGATTTGTTAGCTGCTACGTTTTGCTGTTGTGCCTGTTTCACCAACTCATCAACGTATTTCCTTGCTTCTTCCGCGTTTATTTCGCCGCGAGCAATCATCTCATCGGCTAATTTTTGGGCTTGATTTCTTAATTCTTGTAAATTTACTTCAGCTCTTTCGGCGGCATAAGTAGCAATGCCTACGCCCAAATAAACTGCTTTTTTGACTAAATCACCTAAGTTGGGCATAACAAAAATCCTGAATCGATCGCTCTTACTTTCTAGAATAAACGATCCTTCTCCCAAATGGAGATGGGTTTTGGGTATCAGTGAACAGTGAACAGTAATCGGTGAACGCTTGCGCCTCCATCCAAAAGAGCCATCAGTGAACTGATCACTGATGAGGTAAAGTTTTGTAAAGAGATGAGGTGGTGGCGACAGCAAAAGTGATCGCTATAAAGATTAAATTTTGGTCAAATTGCTGGTTTTTCGCCCTCAGAATGACGATAGAGCCGCATTAGGTCAAAAATGACCTAAATAGTTTGATTAAGCTCAAAATAACTAAATATTGCGGATAGCTGCTGGCAGCCTGCAGCTGGCTGAATTGATTTGTGTTCATCCTCAGCAAAGATTTAAACTAAAGACCAGATTCCCGATTTAATCACAAAAAACTATGTTTCCTATTCATCGCCCCCGTCGTCTGCGTCAAACCCCTCAAATGCGCCGTCTGGTGAGTGAAACCGTCTTGACAGGCAATGACTTTATCTATCCCCTTTTCGCCACGACGGGGGAAGGTATTGCCCGGGAAGTCAAATCGATGCCGGGGGTGTACCAATTATCAATCGATAAAATTGTTGATGAAGCCAAGGAAGTGCGGGATTTAGGAATCCCAGGGATTATTTTATTCGGGCTGCCGGAAAGTAAAGACACAGAGGCGACGGGAGCATGGCACGATCATGGTATTGTCCAAAAAGCAGCCACAGCGATTAAAGAGGCAGTTCCCGATCTACTCATTGTTGCCGATACTTGTTTGTGTGAATATACCAACCATGGTCATTGTGGTTATCTGCAAACGGGAGATTTAACCGGCAGGGTGCTAAACGATCCTACTTTGGGATTATTGCAAAAAACCGCCGTTTCCCAGGTAAAAGCGGGAGTGGATATCATTGCACCGTCGGGAATGATGGATGGTTTTGTGCAGGCAATTCGTCAAGGATTGGATGAGGCGGGTTATAGTGATACACCGATTCTTTCCTATACGGCTAAATATGCCTCTGCCTATTATGGTCCGTTTCGGGATGCGGCTGATTCTACCCCCCAATTCGGCGATCGCAGAACCTACCAAATGGATCCGGGTAATGCCAGGGAAGCCTTAAAAGAGGTGGAATTAGACCTATTAGAGGGAGCAGATATGTTAATGGTAAAACCTGCTCTATCTTACATGGATATTATCTGGAGAATCAAGGAAATGACTAATTTACCCGTGGCTGCCTACAATGTGTCGGGGGAATATTCAATGATTAAAGCGGCGGCGTTAAATGGCTGGATTGACGAAAAAAGAGTGACTTTAGAGACTTTAACCAGCTTTAAACGGGCGGGTGCTGATATTATCTTAACCTACCACGCTAAGGATGCCGTGCGCTGGTTAGCAGAGAGTTAGAGACTGTGCGTAAATGAATATTAAGCGGGAATCGGAGCCTTCTTCAGTAATACTTTACAATACCAACTTGGGTTATACTTCATCTTGATGAGAAACGCTGTAATCATATTCTTTTGCCGCTTGTACTAAGTATAAAAGTTGTCCAGTTTGATCGGTTCCCGATACTCCTAAATCACTGTGACAGAGGATAACTTTTTCGCTTACCCTTGCTAATAAATCCCTTAAAACTCTCTGTAAACGGGCCTGATTTTCCTCTAATTCTGCTTCCGTTGTCCAGGGTTGATAGGGACTTTTTCGCCGAAAAATTGGCGCGGCAAAAAGAGTGGCAGCACCTCCTTGTTCCCAGAGTGGAGAGGAACAATCTAGCCAAAAATGCCAACGATGACTAGAACGAAAAGAACGATATTGAAAGATATTGCCCAGGGTAACTGCTGAGGAAGATTTAATAAATTGTCGCACAGGATAGGGATTAGCGGTAATTGTACCACGGCGCAAAAGTTGGATAAACTGACTAATAGTTTCGCTGGGACTTTGAAAAGAGGGTTCACTCTTACGCAAACGGCGATCGATCTCCCAAAAATGTTGGGCAGTTTCCATTAATTCTCGCAAAGCTGCCAAGTGATCGAAGGGCAAATTTTCGCCATCGTTTAATAATTGTTCGATCGCTTGATTTAAGACAAAAATCGGAAAAAGTTTGGCTTCCTGCTGCCGTTTTTTCATCCCTTCGATCCAGTGACAAATTCTTTCGTAGGCAGTACAAGCTTTTTGTCCTAAGCGATCCCAACGGGGAAAAGTTTCGATCGCTAATAAACGAGGATTTTCCAGATCCACTTGATAACAATGATCGGCAATTAATCCAGCGCGAACCGGATCGATATCGGGAATTAAATTTTGTTCTTCATCCCAGCGATAACGGCTAAAAATCACCAGCATTTCCGCTATGGACTCTTGGGGGGCTAAACGCCCCAAATTTTCATAAACAAGGGCGAGAAGGGTCAATAATGCCCGAATCAGAGGACAACTGATCAGGGGTCGTTGTTCGTTCAGGGGTTGAACGGCTATCCCCGCACCGGTTAAAATTTCTATCAGGCTATAACGGGCGATTTCGTCTAAACCGGGGGCAATAATGGCGATTTCTTCGGGTTTTACTGCCCCTTGCTTGACTGCTTGAATAATAGCGGTGGCTGTCTTCCGTAACAATTCAGCGCGAGAGGTGGTTTGCAGGGAGATGAATTGATCCGGAAGATTGCTAAGATAGTTACCGTCGCTGATTAAGGAGAGAATCGTCTCGCTAAACGGAGCAGCTAACCCCTCAGTGGTGGATAATGGCATAATTTGACAGCGTTTCTCTAATTCGTGTAGATAATCGGGATCGGCAGTTAATCCTAAGCGAATTTTTCCCTGGGGATTGTAGGTAAAAACGCTAAAACAATCGTGATCGAGGAAAAAACTGAGTAAATCCTTGGCAATAGCCGGATAATCGTCCACATCGTCTGCAAAAACTCCCCGGAAGCGTTTTAATAGTTGCTTTTGATAACGACTATCAGGAAATAAATAGCGCCAATAGAGTTCGTAGATGATACCATAACTTAATAAACCACGTTCTAGAGACCAATCACGCCATTGAATGATTAATTCTCCCACTTTTTCTGGTATTTCCTGCTCATTAATCCCTAAAACTCGTTTTAGATCTGTTTCTGATAATCCTTCGGCTAATCTTTCGGGTATCTTTTCTGCGGGAACACCACTAGCGCCAGCTAATTGTAACAGATCGAGAACTTGACGCACGAAACGATATTCATTTATGCTAGTAAGCTGGAAGAATTTAGCGATTGCTGGTTGCCAGAGACGAGTGGCGAGTTCCTGCTCCGTTTCTGGGCGTAATCGGCGGGGAAATTGCGCTTTTAGCCCCAAAAACTCGAAAATTAACGGCCAAAACAGGATGACTTCATCGGTGAGAAAACCTAAAGGGGTTTTGCAGAGAATCGGATAGCTACCCCTAACCGCAATGGCTAATCGATCGGCTAATTCCCGTTTATTATCATCGTTGGCAGCAAAAACTAAGATCGATCGAGGAAGTGGGGATGATTTTGAGCGATCGCGAGACACCCAGCGCCGAAATTCCCCGACTAAAGCGGTGGTTTTTCCCGATCGCGTGCCACCTTCGATCCAAATTGGTATGATTGACATCGTTTTTTCTCGATTGTATTTGTTAAGATAACTGATCGGTACTCTAGCTTTTCTCCCTTGTGGAAGTAATTGTTTCCTATGAATCTTAATCGGATTTTGCAAGGTGTTAATCAATGGTTATTACAAACTCCTGAACGTTCTTTAGATGAAGCCTATCATGCAGCTTTGAAGATTAAGGAGATAGAAGACAAGCATTTTCAAGGACGAACAGTGGCGAATGAGTTCTCGAATTATGGCAGCAGCACTAATTCCTATTTTATCGCAGAAGTTAAAGGTTATTTGCAAAAAATTAAAGTCAGATTGACGGAGTTTAAAGCTAGTCGCTCGATCGTTAATACCTTCGGACCCAATCAACCGACAATTAATAATGGGGTGATTACTGTCACCACAGATGTTTGTCTGAAAAAACTTCAGTTTATCGATAGTATTATCGGAAAATATCAAGATAATTATTGGCCAGAAGAGCTGCAAGATGTCCCCAAAAGTCTCCAGAAAAGAAATTTTGAGCAGGAAACAGCCAAAAATAAAACTTCCAGAAATCGCTCTTTTTTAGCAGCGGGTAGTATTGAAGATGAGGAAATAATCAAAAGTAATAAATCCCAAAAAGCTACGGAAAAACCGGGGATTCTACCCCGTTCTTTTGTCAATACTTTTAATCGCATTAAGCAGGAAATCGATCCCCAAGCGGAGGAATCGGAGGAGGCAGTTTTAAAGAAATTTCGCAATTCTCGTTATAAAACAGCCATTTCTCTCAAGTTTATTTTACTGTTAATTATTGTTCCTTTATTAACCCAGCAATTAACCAAGACTTTCCTGATTACCCCCTTGGTTAATAAATATTTCCAACAACAGGAACAGTTTATTTTTATCAATCAGGATTTAGAAGAAGAAGCTTTTTCGGAATTGAGAAGATTTGAGGAAGCTTTACATTTTCGAGGTATGATTGGTTTAGCACCCAAATTATCTAACGAAGAAATCGAGGGAGAAATTACTAAAAAAGCAGCGGTACTAAGTGAAGAATTTCGCCAGCGAGGTTTGAATAAGATCGCTAATATTTTCGCCGATATTTGTTCCCTGATTGCCTTTGGTTTTGTTGTTGCTTTTAGTCGTCGAGAAATCGAGATTGTCAAGTCTTTTCTGGATGGCATTCTCTATAATCTTAGCGATTCAGCTAAAGCTTTTTTAATTATTCTCTTTACCGATATATTTGTTGGTTTCCACTCTCCCCACGGTTGGGAAGTTATCCTAGAAGGGTTAAGTCGTCATTTCGGTTTACCGGAAAATCGTGAGTTTAATTTTCTCTTTATTGCCACTTTTCCCGTTATCTTGGATACAGTCTTAAAATATTGGATTTTCCGTTATCTCAATCGCATTTCTCCCTCGGCAGTGGCTACCTATCGTAATATGAATGAATAGGGTAAAATCAGGGAGAAACTTGATAATTTATCCTTCTAATTTGGGGGGATAATTTGGCTGCATCTCAGATTTGCAGAAATACCAACAATCAGCAATTATTAGTGACTCTTAAATTATTACAGATATATCAGCAGCTGTTTGTAAGCATCCCTCCGAAAAACTGATGCGCGGTGAGGTTTTCAGCTATTTATTCCGATAAATCGACTAAAAACGTTGCCAGATAAGGATTGGAGAGAATGACATTGGAGAGAGTGAAAGAACCCTAGAGAGCGTTGATTCATGAATCAACCTACAAAGCACGACGTTTTGAAAAATGCAATATCTCTCTTCAATTTAATCATAACTACTGACTTATGATAAAATGCCTTCAAAGACAGGTAAGGGAAAACTTGCAATTATTCACCCGATAAAATAGCCGAGATGAAACCCTGTTACTGCATTAATCCCGATTGTTCTCAACCGGAGCATCCGAGTAATAATAACTCGAATACTCGTTACTGTCAAAGTTGCGGCTCTCAATTGTTGTTAAATGGTCAATATAGAGTAAGTCGGTTATTGAGTGATACGACTGGTTTTGGCATTGTTTATGAGGTTTTTGAGGGTTTTACGGCCAAAATTCTCAAGCTATTACAAGAAAAATGGAATAATGAACCGAAGGCAGTGTAATTATTTAAACGGGAATATGACGTTTTATTAGAGTTGAGTCGTCAAAATGTGACCGGTGTTCCTCAAGCGGACGCTTATTTTCAATATTCCACGAGAGAGGGGAAAATATTACACTGTTTAGTCATGGAAAAAGTGGAGGGGATTAATTTAGAACAGTGGCTAAAGCAGTATGATAAGTTAAGTCAAAAACGAGCCTTAAAATGGCTGAGAGAAATTACTTTAATTCTCGATAAAATTCATAAACAAAACTGGCTGCATCGAGATATTAAACCCCCTAATATTATGCTGCGGAATAGTGGCGAGTTGGTGTTAATTGATTTTGGCACAGCAAGGGAAGAAACCCAAACCTATCACCAAAAGGTAAAAGGTCAACAAGTAACAGGTATTACCTCAGCTGGATATACACCCAATGAACAACAACATGGTCAAGCGGTGATTCAATCAGATTTTTATGCTTTAGGACGAACTTTTGTACATTTATTAACCGGAAAACATCCTTTAGAAATTTATGATGCGGTTAATGATGTTTTATCTTGGCGAGAAGAAACGGAAAATATTCACCCGTTATTATTGGATTTGATTGACGAGTTGATGGGAAGATTGCCCAAGAATAGACCAGCTAATACTAGGTTTATTTTACAACGTTTGGATGAGATTGAACAGCAATTAAAGTTACCTCCTACAACTCCTAAGAGACCATCTCCACCAGCACCAAATCCGCAGCCTGTTGTAACTAAAAAACAACCGCCAGTTATTCCTAAGATTAATTCTTCTCCGCCGGTTTCACCTGTAGCTGTACCCAAAAGAACACCAGTACAACCGGTTAAAAAGAATAAGCTGAGAAATGGATTAATTGCTATTGGTGGGGTTTTCTTATTAGGAGTCGGAATAATGCAAGGTTATGGTTATTTTAAAAATCAGGAAATAAATACTCAAATTTCACCAATAAACTCACCACAAGAAAAAAAATTTTCAGAACATAGTTTTCCCGATAAAACCCTTATTGGTCATTTTGACGATGTTAAATCAGTAGTATATAGTCCCGATGGCCGCTATTTAGCTAGTGGGAGTTGGAGTTGGGACAATACTATCAAAATTTGGGAGGTAGCAACTGGAGAAGAATTGCGTACCCTTACTGGTCATTCTGTTTACTCAGTAGTATATAGTCCCGATGGCCGCTATTTAGCTAGTGGTAGTAGTGACAATACTATCAAAATTTGGGAGGTAGCAACGGGAAAAAAATTGCGTACCCTTACTGGTCATTCTGACTCGGTTGAGTCAGTGGTATATAGTCCCGATGGCCGCTATTTAGCTAGTGGTAGTTGGGACAATACTATCAAAATTTGGGAGGTAGCAACGGGAAAAAAATTGCGTACCTTTACCGGTCATTCTAACTGGGTTTGGTCAGTGGTATATAGTCCCGATGGCCGCTATTTAGCTAGTGGGAGTAGTGACAAAACTATCAAAATTTGGGAGGTAGCAACGGGAAAAGAATTGCGTACTCTTACTGGTCATTCTGACTCGGTTTGGTCAGTGGTATTGCGTACTCTTACTGGTCATTCTGTTTACTCAGTAGTATATAGTCCCAATGGTCACTATTTAGCTAGTGGGAATGGTGACAAAACTATCAAAATTTGGGAGGTGGCAACGGGAAAACACTTGCGTACTCTTACTGGTCATTATGGGGAGGTTTACTCAGTGGTATATAGTCCCGATGGCCGCTATTTAGCTAGTGGTAGTCGTGACAACACTATCAAAATTTGGGAGGTAGCAACAGGAAAACAATTGCGTACCCTTACTGGTCATTCTAGTCCGGTTTACTCAGTGGTATATAGTCCCGATGGCCGCTATTTAGCTAGTGGGAGTGGTGACAAAACTATCAAAATTTGGCGGGTGGGAGAGTAAAGAAGTTAGAAGTCCGAAGTTAACGTATCTACATCAACAAACTATAATCTACATGAAAGAAATGTCCTAATAATTTCGCCTGTTCTTGGGTAATTGACCCTTTTCCCTCAATTAAACTCGAGGCAATTTTGTCAGAGCCAAGGATTCTGGCTATGTCTTTCTTATTAACGCCTTGCTGTTCCATCAAAAACAATAACATAGAATGAGGTGTGGTTGATTCTTGTAGATAAAAGCTTTTTTCAAAATTCCCAATTAAAAAAATTAGAAGCTCATAAAGTTCATCTTCTTCGGGAGTTCGATGCTGACGGTGCATTAATTCTTCCACAATAGCCAAAGCTTTTTCATTTTCTGCCTCTGTTTTAATAACTTTAGGTAAATGGCGAGCTAGTAATTCTTTGTATTTTTCTGGATTAAAAGTAAGGGTCATTTTTCCATTGCTCCTTATCGTATTCAGCGTGAGTTAAAACATACTTGATATAAATTAGCCGCTTCTGATAATCGATACTGGTTATGAGACGATAACTATTCCCTTTAATGTTAAAAACAGTAAATTTACCAACTGCTTCTGCTTTAGGAAATACTGTTTGAACCTCAACTAAATTATACCAAATCCCTTTACTGGCAATTTTATACCAATTCTCTAAAGCCATTCGGGAATCAGCGTGTTTATTCGTAAATTCTCGTAGTCTTCGATAGCTGATGACGTGCATTTATAAAAACAAACATAAATTATCTCTGGGGGTGATTCGCTGCCAAAGTTGGTTTTCCATAGGTAATTCAGTTGCTTGTAATCGTCCAATCTTCTCTCCGCATACTTCTACTATGCACAATTCTGTCTTTAAGTCAAGTGGCTTTACAAAACTTCAAGCAATTTCTTGGCAAAATTTAACCCTTAATGTCTCTTTTAGGAGGTGATAAGGGATTAAGTGCCTTGATTGGCGCGGGTTTTCGGCGATTACAAAGTTACATGGTCACACTAAGCCCACAGCATACCACGATCTTATCACATTACGAAATGTAACGAATCCTGCTTTTCAGCTAAATTTGGGCAAATTCGCACAAAATCTAGTTTTGTAAAGTTTTGTTGCATTGGCTTTTTATATTTAAATTTTCAATTATTTATAAATTTATAATAATTTTTATTTATCTTTATTGGGAGAAATAATACAAACCACTCCAGACAGAGAGTTTTTGTCTTGTGGTCAATTATTGGTATTTGAGATTAGGGAGCAATAAGACGGAAATTAAAAGCAGTAAAATACTATATGATGTGTATATTAACAATCTACTATACACAACTAGGGATAGGATGATGACTAACATTATCATTGATGACCAACTCATGGCTGATGCACTTAAAGCTACTGGTTTAAAGACTGAACAAGAAGCTGTTGAATTGGGTCTTAAGACTTTGATTCGACTCAAACAACAGGAGAAAATTAAAGCCTTTAAAGGTAAGCTTAAATGGGAAGGAAACCTTGAGGAAATGAGGCACAATCAATGATTCTTGTGGATTCTAGTGTTTGGATTGATTATTTCAATGGTTATAATACTACGGAAACAACAGAACTTGATTTATTGCTGGGAGTTGAACCGATAGCTATTGGTGATATTATTCTCACCGAAGTTCTCCAAGGTTTTAGGAGTGATAAGGATTATCAAATAGCCTATCGCTTACTAACTTCATTAACTATTTATGATTTACTAGGTTTGAGAATGGCATTGAAAAGCGCGGACAATTATCGCCAGTTACGCAAGAAAGGGATAACTATTAGGAAAACTGCTGATGTTATTATTGCCTCCTTTTGTATTGAAAATAATCTTCCGCTGCTTTTTTCAGATAAAGATTTTATTCCTTTCGTTAAGCACTTAAAGCTAATTTCAGCTTGTCCTACTACTAATGATGAACGATGATTGAGTTGCGACTCATTTCTATTAACGAATGTTGAGTAAATCGACTAAAAACTTCATGGTGCAATTTGGTAGATGCTTTTTACCTGAGTTAATCGAGTGGCAAACAATAACGCCGCTAGAATATCCTCCCGTTCCAAATCATCGTAGTCGGCTAAAATGTCTTCGATACTCATGCCAGAACTAAGTAATTCTAGGATAAATTCAACAGGATAACGCAATCCTCGAAGGCAAGGTTTGCCATGACAGATATTTAAATCGAGTGTGATTCGCTGCAAAAGTTGTTTTTCCATAGGTAATTCAGTGGCTTGTAATCGTCCAGTCTTCTGCTCTTAAACCGGCAATTTGCCCAAAATCTGAGAGATTTCGCGTCAGCAGGACAGCCTGATTAACCATTGAGATAGCAGCAATCTTCAAATCCATCGAACCCAAACGAGGGTAAGTTACCCGAAGTTCTTGAAAAACTTGACCTGCCTTTTCATCAAAGCCGACAATGGGAATCGTGCGATAATTAGCGAGGTGCTTTTCTAGCCTTCGATAGGCAACAACTTGGACTTCAATCGAATTTGCCTTGGCTATGTAACTGAGCCATCCCCGCATTTGTTCTTCGTAGGTGATAATTGTGGTGGCAACTTCGCTGCTCGTAATAGCAGCCAGTTTTTTCAGCAATTGTTGTGCCGGTTGTCCCCCGCGATCGAGAATACTAATATGATCGGTATCAACAAGATACATTTCAGGATTCGGATGCTTCCTCGGCTAATGGTTTTGGGGACTGGCGGTACTGTTGACCAAACTGCATTGCCTCTTCGTAAGCCGGATCGTCAGCAAAAGTGCCGACAATTTTTTCCCACCAGGGAGTTTCGCTGACAGTAGGTAGCAAACGCTTAAGCAGTGCTACTTCAGCTTCTAAAGCTGCTAGTCTGATCTCTAGATCAGTGCTTAACATGGTTGATATATCCTCCCATTCTGCTCTTGCTCGAAGGTTAGCTCTAAAACAAAATTTGTTTCAACGCCAGAAGCCATACGATGAACTGATGAAACCATACACAGCACTCCGGGTAAAATTACCGATGAACGATCATACACAATTCTGTCTTTAAGTCAAGTTGCTTTACAAAAATTCAAGCAATTTCTTGGCAAAATTTAAACTTTTTTCTCATTTTTGAACCCTCAAAAATTAATTATGCAGGGGGTTTAATCTACTATACACAACTAAGGATACTATGAGAACTAACATTGTCATTGATGACCAACTCATGGCTGATGCTCTTAAAGCTACTGGACTCTCTTATTCTTTGTGTGATAAGTTTGACTTATATAGTAGTGATCGATCTTTGTGTCCTTTGTGTCTCTGTGGTTCGTTCCCCTCACTATTTATTGCTGGCAGTCTTCATTGACTATCTAGATCAAAAAAAACCAGTCTTCCCTAATTTTTCGGGAAAACTGGACAAGCTAATCTTGAGATTTTAACCAACCTTAGCGGTTTGTTTTTGGCTAAAAAATGCCGCTAAAACCTGTTCAGCAATCTGGGGACTGGTTAAACCCAAATCAGCGAAGGATTCCTCTGGTTTTGCGTGGTCCACTAATTTATCAGGAACCCCGAAACGTTTGACCGGAACTAGAATATTAGCATCCTGTAAAGCTTCCAAAACCGCAGAACCAAAACCACCCATCAAACAACCTTCTTCCAAAGTCACCACTTTACCAAGACGTTGAGCAAGGGGAAAGATAAGTTCTGTATCAAGGGGCTTGACAAAACGAGCATTAACCACTGTGGCTTCGATACCGTGTTCGCTGAGAATTTCGGCCACTTGTAGGGAAGTGTTGACCATCGTGCCGTATCCTAACAGGAGAATATCATCACCACTGCGGAGAATTTCGCCCTTACCGATGGGTAAAGCTTCCCAACCCTCTTCCATCAGGGGAACCCCTAAACCGTTGCCCCGGGGGTAACGCATAGCAATGGGGCCGCTGGTATGATTAATCCCCGTCACCACCATTCTTTGCAGTTCCGCCTCATCTTTCGGGGCCATAATGGTCATATTGGGGATACAACGCAGGTAGGCGATATCGTACATCCCTTGGTGAGTCGGTCCATCGGCCCCAACAATACCGGCCCGGTCCATGCAGAAGAAAACTGGTAGATTTTGAATGCAGATATCGTGAATAATCTGATCAAAGGCCCGCTGCAGGAAAGTAGAGTAAATAGTGACAACTGGGCGCATTCCTTCGCAAGCAAGACCACCAGCGAGAGTAACGGCGTGTTGTTCGGCAATTCCCACATCGATGTACTGTTTCGGCAGTTTTGCTTGAAATTTATCTAATCCCGTCCCGGTAGCCATGGCTGCGGTGATACCGATAATGCGCGGGTCATTTTCCGCTAATTTAGTGAGAGTATGGCCGAAAACTTTGGAATAAGCGGGAGGTTTCGGTTTACTGGAGGGAATCGGTTTACCCGTGGCTAAATTAAAGGGATTTTGGGCATGATAACCCACTTGATCTTTTTCGGCCCATTCGTAGCCTTTGCCTTTAACGGTGGCAACGTGGACGAAAACCGGTCCGTGGACCTTATGGGCCTGTTTAAAAGTGGCGATTAATTCGGGAATATTATGACCATCAATCGGGCCAAAATATTTAAAGCCCAATTCCTCAATGACAGCGCCGACTTTGGGAACTGCTAACCGTTTCATTCCTTCTTTGACTCGTTCCATTTCCGGAGTGAGGGAGTCCCCGAAGAAGGGTAGATTTTTCAATTGTTCCTCGATATTATCAGCGATAAACTGGACGGGTTCGCTAAGACGAACTTTATTGAGATAGCGGGAAATTGCCCCGACGTTGGGGGAAATGGACATCTCGTTATCGTTGAGGATAACCATGATGTTGGTGTTCGGTAAATGTCCAGCATGGTTAATCGCTTCTAGGGCCATACCCCCGGTTAAAGCGCCATCCCCGATGATCGATACCACCTTAAAATCTTCCCCCTTGGCATCCCGGGCTAAAGCCATTCCTAACCCCGCAGAAATGCTCGTAGAGGCGTGTCCAGCCCCAAAATGGTCAAATTTGCTCTCGCAACGTTTTAGATAGCCTGCAACGCCTTTTTTTTGGCGCAGGGTGTGGAAATCGCTATAGCGACCAGTGAGGAGTTTGTGCGGATAAGCTTGGTGTCCCACGTCCCAAAGGACTTTATCGCGATCGAGATCGAGGGTTTGGTAAAGGGCGATCGTTAGTTCTACGACTCCTAACCCCGGTCCTAAATGTCCACCAGTAGCGGCGATCGTCTGGAGGTGTTTTTCGCGAATCTGACGGGCAATATCTTCTAATTGACGGAGTGACAAACCATGTAACTGGTTGGGATGAGTAATTTCACTTAGGTGCATATCGGCTTCTTTTTCAAAGTAGTTTATCCCTATACCAACTGTATAGGATTTTCAGCCTGAGTTGACATCCTCACCGCCGTAAACGGACGGTGATTCCCAAACCTCACGATTTAGGTTTCTGCTTCTTTCCCTTGCGGGGTTCCGCACCGGCCTTAACAGATTTACTCTGTTCTGGTCTTATGGTCGCGACCCGGACTGACACCGCAAGTCCTGCGGCCAAAATGTTTTTACTAGCGTTAATATCTCGGTCATGGTGTGTCCCA
>VYMC01000100.1_pt1 | contig 22015 bp, 19 predicted proteins | sample 5115301 | NCBI WGS metagenome assembly VYMC01 (sample SAMN12291802, study PRJNA351875) | freshwater metagenome | isolation source: freshwater lake | place: USA: Michigan, Wintergreen Lake | collected 2013-08-08 | reverse complement strand
ATTAAAACTGATATTGAAAACAACATAAAGAAAACAAAAAAAACAGAACAGGCAGACTTTAATAATTTGCCATTTTAATAACTATAAACAAAAGCAACAATGGCAATTTTTACACCACAAGGAACTAAAATAAGATTAACAACTGAAGTTGCATTTACATATATCGCTAGGCTTCACCCAAAATTTACTGCCTTCCAAGTTTTAACGACTGTTGATGGAATTGAATTAATTCCGAGCTTATTTTCATTTGTAATGGGACTTTATCTTTTTTTTAATAACTACTCCCCTATAGACATATCAATATATGTAGGCGTTGCAACCTTAATTGGAGGGTTAATTACGGCATTTGGACTTCATGTAGTTCCATTTTTGCTTCGCTTAATTACGGCACTTAGTTTTCTACGCGGTTATGGAATATTTATAATTATTATAATAATTACTGGTTACCTGACAATAGGTTGGAAAGGGACAGTCTTTTACTTTATCGGAAGAAGTATCGCTTCATTAGTACTTTATATTATAGAAAATTGGCAAATGAAGTTAGCCTATAAGAAAACTGGATTATTATTTACAACAATTGAAAGAAATTTCTTTAACTCATACATACTACATGCGTCTTCTATAGGTGATACGACAAGTTTAGAATTTGAAGAAGGAGAACTCGAAAGTGAGCGATGGTTACTACCATATATGATTTTACAACACGAATGGCCTATAGTTACAGCTCGGTTTACCGACAACTAACTCAAAAAATTGAACACTTAGAAAGAAAATGGATTAAGTAATTCATGTAAATAGTTTATATTTGGATATTGGCAAGTATGATTTTAGCTAAACTTATTTGGTCGGTTTGACGCAATAATTAAAAACAGTTATGTATAGTTGTTAAAGGCAATTTTAAAACAGAAAATGAATAAAATATGTCAATAGTCCATTTTTTAAACGTATTGCAGGGTGACTGCAATGTAATTGAACACAGTAACTCAAATAGAGTAACAGTAATAGATGTGTGCAATGCAGATAGTGACGGAGTTTACGAGAACGAAGACCTTCGTAATGCAATAAAAGAAGATATTAGCGATACAACCACAGGAAACTATGGACAGAAAAAACATCCTGAAAATCCAATCAAATATCTTGAAAGGCTGAAAATTGACACGGTTTGGAGATTTATTATTAGTCATCCAGATATGGACCACTTAGACGGCATAAGAGATTTTTTCTCTGACTTAACAGTTTACAATGTATGGGACACTGCAAACACAAAAGAAATAGAAGATTTTTCAAGCTACGGAAGATTTAATGAATACGACTGGGAATATTACAAAAAACTGCGAGCAGAAAAACTTGGACACAATTATTTCAAACTTTTTGCTGACAAAAACAATCCAGGCAAATATTGGACTGAGGACTACATGAAAATTTTGTGCCCAACAAAAGGTTTAGTTGACAATGCGAATAAAACAGAAGATTTTAATGATGCCTCCTATGTTATTCTGTACACACCACCAATTGGTAATACAGGCGAAAATTGGAAAATACTTTTTTGCGGTGACAGTGACGATGATAGTTGGGAGTATATTCTAGAAAACTTCAAAGACGATGTAACAAACATTGATGTTTTATTTGCTCCTCATCACGGAAGAGATTCCAACCGCAATTACGATTTTGTAAAAGTACTAAATCCGAGAATTACTTTATTTGGTAATGCTAGTAGCAAACATTTAGCCTATGACAAATACTCCAATCTAAAGCTTACCAACAATCAAGCTGGAAGCGTAATCTTTGATTGTTCCGACAAACTCTACTTTTATGTAAAAAACGAGAAATTCAGAAACGACTATTGGAGCAAAGAAGGTTGGGTAAATCCACCGACAAAACACACTAGACTTGACGCATTTTTTATTTTTAACCTTCCTCCAGGATAATGAAAGCCCTATTAGACAAACTATCATCTTACAACGTATTTAATTACCTTTTTCCAGGGGTGGTTTTTGTTGTACTAGCCAGCAAATTGACTTCTTATAACTTTATTCAACAGGACATTTTGGTTGGTGCGTTCCTTTATTATTTCATAGGACTAGTGATTAGTCGAATTGGCTCTATATTTATTGAACCAGTTTTAAAATTCATCAAGTTCTTAAAGTTTGCGGACTATAAACGATTTGTAAAAGCATCTAAAGCCGATACTAGAATAGATACACTTTCGGAAGTCAATAATATGTACAGAACAATTTGTTCATTGTTTCTAATTCTTATTGCAATCAAAGGGTTTGAATGGCTATCTACAAAATGGTTTTTTTTAGCCGAAAGAAAAATCGAGACTTTGACTGTGTTCTTATTCTTACTTTTCTTATTCTCATATCGCAAGCAGACAAATTATATAACAAAAAGAATTGACGACAATGAATAGAAAAACTGAGCATAACACAGTTTTAAGGTTACATGGGTTGACATGTATATTTGAATCTTCGTGATTCAAATGAAGTTTATTACTGAAAATCCTAGCCTTTTCAAAATGGCAAAATATTAACACCAATTTTAAAAAAATAAAAATAGATAGTATGAAAAAAATCACGACAACTTTGCTAATGGTCTTCGCTGCTTTGACCTTTGCATTTGGACAGAACCAAAATGCGACAACTGAAAGCGGTAAAAAAATAATTCTCTTTCCGGACGGCACTTGGAAATACGTTGAAGAAAAAAAGGACACTACCAAGACAAACTCTGCGGATTGTAGTAACTGGACAGAAACTAAAACAGATAAAGTATCAGGTAATACTTCTACATCTGCTAAAAATACTCTTGTAGTTTCAACTAACGGTGGGAAAAGTGGGTTTGGAATTTTTATGATGCAAAGTTCCAAAGGCGCACTAATACTCGTAATTCAAGCAGTCGGTGCGAGTAGTTGCATTGACAAAGGTGCAAAAATAAATATTCTATTTGACGATGGTAGCCGACTTGAATTACAAAATGATGCTGATTTCAACTGCAAAGGTAAAACAACAGTTTATTTCGGTGATGTTTTTGGCAAAAAGAAAGAACTTGGTGAATTTAAGACGAAGAAAATTGCTACTATGCGTGTATGGACTAGAGACAGTTTTGTAGAACAAGATTTCACGCAAGAAAACAAAAACGATTTCTTTAATATTATTAATTGCTTGACAAAGTAAATATCATAGGTAGAAAATTCCATAAACATTAAAGATAGAAAAAAACTGTTGCTAACATGGGTTTTGCAAAAGTGGGGTTTCGTGCTTCGCAGACAGTTATTTGATGAGATAAAATAAAAAACCCCAAGTGGTAAACTTAGGGCTTTGAAGTTATTATTTTAATTGAAATTATAATTGACTTGCAACGAAATCCCAATTAACTATTTCCCAGAATGCTTCTACATATTTAGGGCGTAGGTTTCTATAATCTACATAGTAAGCGTGCTCCCAAACATCTAAACCTAAGATTGGAGTATTGCCAACAGTAAGAGGGTTATCGCCATTGGCAGTAGAGCTTACAACGAGTTTGCCTTCCGGAGTTTTAGCAAGCCATGCCCAACCAGAACCAAACTGAGTAGTAGCTTTTTGAGTGAACTGAGCTTTAAATTCATCGAAAGAGCCGAAGTTTTGATTGAGTGCATCAGCTAAAGCACCTTTAGGAGAGCCACCACCAGAAGCAGACATACACTCCCAGAATAATTCATGATTATAGATTTGAGCGGCATTATTGAATAAAGGACCAGAAGAATTTTTGATGATGTGAATCAAATCTTTATCTTCAAATTCATTACCAGCAATAAGATTGTTGGTATTATTCACGTAAGCAAGAAGATGCTTATCGTGGTGTAGAGTCATAGTCTCTTCAGAGATATGAGGAGCAAGTGCAGCGTATGCATAAGGTAAATCTTTAAGGATGAAAGCCATGATTTTTTTGTTAGTTAGTTGATGATAAGGTTATCACGCATTTAAAAATACTTTATTTGATTTGGTTGAAAGAGAGTGGATTTGTAACGTTTGGTGAAATTAAGACTTTCTTTAAAGTTACAATTTTAGTAATTTGTTCAAATAGGAATACCAAAAGGGATAGACATGAAAAAAATTTACTTACTACTTTTTTGCTTAACAATACAGCAATTATTAGTTAATGGGAAACCGGTAGAAATAGCTGCAACGAAGCAGGTTGCTATTAATTATCTGAACTCATTAAATGGAAAGCAAAACCAAATACAAGCGGATAACTTGAAGGAAGTACATAGGTTCACCAGTACAGATGGAAGAGCGAGCTTTGTAGTATGGAGTAGTGGGCAGAACTTTACGATAGTTTCATGTGATGATGTATTGGTGCCAGTGGTAGCATATTCATTTGAAAGTAAATTTGAATTGCATTATAACTTAGAGCAATGGTTTTCGAAGCTAAATGAGCAATTTGAATTAGCGACAAAATTAGATGAAGCTAATTTGATAGAGCCGAATGCACAGAATAAGCTATTATGGGAGAATTTAATTTCAGGAAAGATAGATAAACAAAATCAGATTGCAAGCCCAAATGCAGTGGCACCTTTGGTAAAAACAAAATGGGACCAAGGAGAATTTTATAATGCGAAATGCCCTGGACCTGCTAATAATAGAGCAGTAACAGGTTGTGTAGCAACAGCTATGGCACAGGTGATGAAGTTTTGGAATCATCCGAAAACAGGAGCAGGACAGAAAAGCTATAGACATCCTGTATATGGAACTTTAAGTGCAAATTTTGGAGCAACTACTTACGATTGGGCAAGTATGCCGAATCAGGTAACAAGTAGAAATGATGCGGTTGCGACTTTGATGTACCACTGTGGAGTAGCAGTAGAGATGGATTATAGCCCTGAGAGCAGTGGTGCGGCAGGAGCAGAAATTGCGGCACCTTCAATGGTAACGAATTTTTCCTATCCAAATGCGAAAATGGTAGAAAGAGATGGAAAGACGAAAAATCAGTGGATTGCGATATTGAAAGAGCAGATAGATAAAGGACGTCCGATGTATTATCAGGGAATAGGTAAAGGAGGAGGTCATGCATTTGTATGTGATGGATATGATGATAATAGTTTATTTCACTTTAACTGGGGTTGGAGTGGAGTAGCAGATGGATATTATTCTGTAGATGCATTAGCACCTACATCACTTGGATTTGGTGGTGGAATGGGTGAGTACAATGATAATCAGTCTATAATAGCAGATGTATTTGTAGAGCAGTCAGTACCTACAGGAGATGCGGAGTTGGTATTGCAAAGCTCTTTAGTATTACAACCGAGTGAGATATTATTTAATGGAGAAATAAGCGTAACGGCAGATTTTAAGAATCCAACAAGCAAAGAATATAATGACTCGTTGGCTGCGGTACTTTTTGATGATGCGGGGAATTATGTTACAATGATAGAAGCATTAAAAAGTACAATTGAAGCGAATAAAACATTGGCAATAGAATTTACAAATGTTGGAATAAGTAGAGCAGCACCGGGTAATTATTTTGTTGCAGTATTTCAGAAGATAAAAGGTGAATATCAAATAGTAAAAGGTGAAGGAGTTGACTTTGTAGTACCGCTGACAATACTTAGTCCAGATGTGGCTATTAGATTGTGGGATTCAATACAGGTATATCAAAAAGGGGTGTATGTAGGTAATACAGGCATTGATGTGAAAGACTCTGTTGAAATTAGATTTGATGCAGGTAATTTTGGAGATGTAACATTTGATGGTGAGATAACTTTTGATTTATTTACTATAGAAGGTGAGTATATTAAAGAGTTAAGTAAGATAGGTAATTTAAAATTAGATGCTGGGTTCCATTTTGATGGTGGATTAAAAGTAAAAACAAGTTTTGATAAAATTGAGAAAGGTACATATCTTCTAACTGCATGGTACAAAGCAACAAGTGACGTGGATTATACTCTTGTGGGGGCAAATTTCTTTAAAAATCCAATTGAAATAAATGTACTTGCGGAGCCATTATTACAAGATACTTATGAGCCAAATGATTCAATGAAAATTGCTTCAAAAATAGAATTGAAAACAATTGGTAAATCATATGTTTTCAGTAATTTCCATACAAATAGAGATGTTGATTACTTTAAAATAACCAATAGCACAGGTAAGCAATTGGAGCTTTCTATGTTACTGACAGATAGAGATAATAGTTCAAGCTTTAGTGGAGATGCTTCTTTCTATTATGATTACATAGGAGTAGAATCAGATGTATTTGATTTAGATACTGCAAAATTGATAATATCAGTAGGTGGTGCGATTGACTTAAAATCTTTCCCTACTTTTGCAGGATTGAATGGTAGCTATGCTTTAGAATTGAATGCAGTTGAATCTCAGCTTTCAATACAAGATGAATTGGCAAATTCTACTTTGATAATACCTAATTTGGTACGAGATAAGTTCAACGTTAGAAGTGCATTAGATTTTAAAAGCTACGAAATTATAAATCAAGTTGGCGAAGTAATTGAAAGTAAAGCATTTAGTACAGAAATAGAAGTTACAAATTTGTCATCGGGTACATATTTTCTGAAACTTTACTCAGAGAAAGGTGGTTTTACCATAGTAAAACAATTTAAAGTGGTAAGGTGATGAAAAGCAAATATCTATTTGGGTTAGTTCTATTATTTGTAATGGCTTGTAGTTCGAGTGAAGAGGATTCAAGCCAATCGAATGAGGTAAAAACTAAGAAAATGGAAATAGGTGGCAAGCCAGTAAGTGCATTAAGGCATATTATAATTTACAAAACAAGATACAATCACTACCATAGTGTGCCTGTGCTACTTAATGCGGAAAAAACAGAGGTAGTTGGCTACCCTGCTAAAGAAGATTTGCTGATGGGTGATGGCTTCTTTGCATTACCATTGCAATTGGAAGATGGTTGGCTTTTGGATAGAAGGGGAATATCAAAAAACAGTGCATTTTTAGCTATTAGCTATACTGAGTATTATCAAAATGATATTCTAAGTACAAAAGCTATGTATGATGCAATAGCAGATAAAGACCCATTCCTTGAAATATATGATTGCGGATTACCATCTGAATATAAGCAACTTGAGCTAGAGCTGAATATATTGCTTAAAAAGAAGGATTACTCTAAGTTCAAGAAAATAAAATAATTACTTACATTTAGCTAAGTATTCTTCTGCTAAGTCTTTCCCCCAATTAGGGTAAAGCTGGTAAGGTATTTTAAAATTGCTATAGCTAACTAAAGCTTTTTCAAACAGAGGACAAGATTTCTTTTTCCCTCCACCCATAAATTCGGGAAGATAAAATGTATTCATAGCTCTGAATAAGTTAACTCTTGGATTATTTGGAGCTAATTTTTCTGCTTTTTCTAAGTATTTGGCAATTGTTTCACCTTCAACTTTGTATCTTAACATTGGCTTAACAGCAAGTGTATTTTGTGCAATGTAAGCACGAAGAACCATAACTTCTTCATTTTCAACATTTATTAGTTTGTATTCTTCAAGTGCTTTTGCTAAGAATGCATCTCTTTTATCAGAATCATCTTTAATTTCTTTAGAGAAAGACAAATTTACATTTGCTAAAGCGGCATAATAATGACCTAACCACTCATCGCTTGCAGCTGAAGCAATTATATCTAATCTACCTGCTAAATCTTGCTTTTCTTCAAATGTAACTGCTTTTTCCATTTGTTGAATAGCTTCAGCTAGAGCTTCCTTAAATTCCTCATTTTTAGGTTGGCTAAATGAAATTGCAAAGCAAGTTAAAATTAAAAATAGGTATCTCATAAAATTAGTTATCCTTTGTTTCTCTAAAAAACATTACAAAACCGAAGAAAATAGAGCGAAATGTTGGTGGTGAACTTGGTATTCTATTTTGTCCATTCTGTGAATAGAAATATCCAAAGACATTTTCTCTATCAGTAACATTATCTAAAGCAAGATACAAAACTGTAGTGTAACCAAAAACAGGCAATAGCTTGCTTAAAGAAATACTTAAATTATGAAAATCAGGAGTACGGTCAGTATAGTACTGTTTGCTATTGCTAATGTCATTATTAGGATTAAAATATGGTCTTCCTGAAGAGTAATTGTAAGTAATTCCGAAATTCATATCTATAATTGGTACAAGATACTTTATAACACTTGTGAAATTGTGATTTGCTGCAAATGCAGGAGTAATTTCAAAAAGTAAGTTTCTATTTAATCTACGGGTAGCTAAGTAAGAGTAAGAAACGTAATAATCTAATCCTTCAACTGATTTTTCATCTCTAAAGAATATATCAAACCCACCTGCATAACCATTGCCAGAATTATCAGAAGGAAAAACAGGGAATCTGAAATTATTTGGGTCATAAGGTAAAAAGCTAGGTACTAACTCTCTAACTAAACTTGCATAATTTTTATAATAAGTTTCAATTCTGAAAGTTCGTTTATTTTTAATTATTTGATAATTGAGAATATAGTGGTCAGCTCTTTCAAATGTTAGATTCCTATTAGCATAAAGGTAATTAGGGTCTGGATTTTGGAAAAACAAACCGTAAGCAAAGGAAATTTGTTCATCATTATTTAGAATATATGCTAAAGAAGCCCTTGGTGCGATACTATAATCGTTTAATATATTTGAATACTCAGCTCTAACTCCAATTCTACTAGCTAAATTTTGGAGGAGTAATATTTCGGTTTCAGCAAATAGTGCAGGGTTGATTTCTTTAAAAGAAAGTCGAGTTTGAAAAGAGTTGAAATTAATATTATTAATAAAACTATAATTTTGAACTTCGGAACCAATAGTAAAATTGACTGATTTGCTAAAACTATTTGTAGCAGAAAGTCTTAGCTGAATTCTTTCATCAGCACGATTTACTTTTCCTGTATCTAAGCCAATATTATCAATATTTGTAGAATAAGAAACACCACCTTTAATCACCCAATCTCCAGATATAGTTCGGAAAGTAGAAAGCGAATAGAAGTTGTTATTTTTAATACCGAAAGGAGATAGTAGAGATAGATTCTCAGTATTTCTGAAATTAATTCCAAGCTCTGAACCAGAGTAGTTAAGATAAGTTTTCCATAGGGTATTGTCGTCAGGTTTATAAGCAGAAACCAAATAAGTACCACCACCTTGAGGTGCTTTAGCCCAATCAAAATTTTGAGGATTTAAAGCTAAAGCAGGTTGAAGATTTAAATAATTAGCACCGAAGGCAATAGTACCTTTCTCAAATTTTTGCAATCTTGAAGTGGTAATCCCGGCAGGATTAGCACCAAGAACACAGTTACTTTCATCATTTAAATCACTTGTATTTAATACTAATACACTAGACAGTGCTTGACCATATTGAGCTGAATAACCACCTGTAGAAAAAGCAGTACCTTTAAATAAAAATGGAGGAAACCTACTTTGAGCTGCTACACCAGGAGCAGAAGGGAAAAAGGGATTTTGTACTATCATACCATCAATAACAGCTTTTGTTTCAGATGCGGAGCCGCCTCTAACGAATAAACCCTCTTGTTCACCAACTCTTGATGCACCAGGAAGAGTCTGTAATGCTTTTACAACGTCTGCTTGTGCACCTGGAGTAGTAACAATATCTAATGGCTTAAGGACAGTTTGTTTTTTTTCATCACTTGCTTCGAAAGTACCAGCAGAGATTACAATATCATTGATAAGACGAGGTTCTTCAATAAGAATAACATCGAAGGTATATTCTTTTTGGTTTGTATCAATTATAAACTCTTTGATATATTCTTGAAAGCCGATAAAACGAACAATAAGACTTTGAGTGCCACTTTTTTTAGTTTTAAAATTAAACTCACCAAGTTTATTGGTATTTGCTCCATCAAAAGTAGCTTTCAAGAAAACTCTTGCAAATTGAAGTATTTCCCCATTTTCTGCTTTGACTGTACCTTTGATAATTGTTTGAGCAGAATACCCTTTTGTAAGACCTAAAATGAGTACTACAAAGAAAAGTAGAATTTTATTCATATCAAAATTTAATTAAGTGAAGTTCGTTACTAATTACAACGATTACGTTTTAAATTAAGCAAAACAAACAAATTGAGCAAAAATACTTCAATAATACCATTAGTAGAGAAATGGGAAGAATACTTAAAAGTAAGTATGAACCCAAGTATTGAAGATTTTTCATTTTGGCTATATGCAAAATACGGAGGTAAAAGTACAAATTCTTTTATAAATTTTGATTCTTATGTAGATGTACCAAAATTTAACTCTAACGAGAGCTTTATTACTTATCTTATAATGCGTTTAAGTAAACATATAAAGCACTATGTAAAGCCAATATTGAATAAGTATGGGTTGAATAGCATAGATGATTTTGCAATATTAGCTACAATTCTATGGAAACAGAGAATAAGTAAAAAAGAAGTTTGTTTACAAAACTTGAGTGAAATATCAACAGGACTTGATATAATAAGGCGTTTACAGAATTTGGGTTTGATTGAAGAAGTAAGTAGTTTGGAAGATAAAAGGGTAAAGTTGCTAATACCTACGAGTCATGGAATTAGTGAAATGCAGAGGATTATAGAAGGATTTTCAATTTTGGATAATAAAATTATATTAGATTTGAAAGATAATGATATTGAAACATTGAAGACAATGCTATTTTACCTTGATAGCTTGCACACAAAGAATTACTTAAGAGTGAATGAATAAGAATTAGATTTTATTAATCTGTTTAGCTTTCTCTTTATTATTGAGAAGTATTAATTTAACAAAATGATACCAATATTTGATGGTAAAAAATAATGACAAAACTGAAGATTAAAGATTCTATATATGTTCTATTAGGTATTTTATCTGCAACCTTTAGCTTAAAAGGGTTTATTTTACCGAACAATCTGCTAGATGGTGGTGCAATGGGAATATCATTAATTATTGCAAAGATAACTCCTATACCAATATATATACTTATACTAATAGTGAATATACCATTCTTGCTTATTAGTGTTAAAGTAATAGATAAATACTTTACTATTAAAACAATAATCACATTATTCCTTTTTGCATTAAGTATAGCTATATTACCCATGCCAGTTGTAACTAATGATATGCTTTTGGTTTCGATATTTGGCGGATTTTTCTTAGGATTAGGTATTGGGTTATCTGTAAGAGGTGGGGCGGTATTAGATGGAACAGAAGTATTAGCAATTTATTTAAGTAGAAAGAATGGTTTTACAATTGGTGAATTGATTATGCTTATAAATGTTATCATATTTATTGTAGCAGCTTACCTCTTTGGAGTTAATACTGCTCTTTACTCAATGATAACTTACTTAGCAACATCAAAGACTTTAGATTTCATAATTGAAGGAATAGATGAGTATATAGGAGTAACAATAATTTCGGATAAAAGTAATGAAATTAAACAAATGATAATTGAGGAGCTAGGTCGTGGAGTTACAATTTATAATGGTAAAAGAGGCAAACAAGAAACAGAAGTAGAAATATTATATACAGTTTTTAGCAGATTAGAGCTAAATAAATTCAATAATTCTATTGAAGAAATTGATCCAAAGGCATTTTTAGTTATGAATACAATTAGAGACACAAAAGGAGGCCTCATTAAAAAGAAAAAAGTCCATTAGATTGATAGAATTAAATTAATTGTTTAATTCTCCAATTTTCGTTTTGAATCAATAAAGAAAAGGGCAATTAGTAAACCAAAACTACCAATTAATCCTGCCAAAGAAATAGATTTACCTGTATTGTAAGAATCTGAATCGTAGGTAAGTTCTATTTTTGATTTTCCTTTTCCTACCTTAATAGCTCTAAAGCAGTAGTTAGCTCTGTAGATTTTTGTTTCTGTACCATTGAGCTTAGCTTTCCATGCAGGGTAATAAATTTCAGATAGCATAAGCATAGCTTCATCGTTAGATTCAACTTCTAAGATGATTTCGTTATTAGAGTATTTATCAAATTTGATATTATAGATAAGTGAATCGCTTGATTTATTAAGAGAGAGATTTTCTTCAAGGATAACTTTGTTTTTAACATCGAAGGAGTCAGTTTTCATTAATCCTGAGATTTGCTGTTCGTTGGCTACAACAATATCACGAGCTAACCATGCTCTTGGATTGTAATTTGTTCTTTCTTTGAAATATGCGGATTTATTTACTGAGTCAATAGCGATTTCATATTTGACATTATATATATCGAAAACTTGCTTAGTAGTAGCAAGTGGTGGTAAAGATTTTTGAAGTAAAAGAGGGTTGTAACCTTCGACAAGCATTATTTCATCAATCATACCTTGATTACGATTCATAGCCATGTAACTGGGTCTGTACATACGCATATTTACTCTAAAAAGAGAATCAGATGATTTTGGCTTTAATAGAGAAGCAGTCTCAGAAGGTAGTCTGTAACTATCTTCCGGGTTAGTTGGACTATTGAGGAAGCTTGAGTTATAGTAGTAAAGGTCAGCAAATGCAAGAATAATTAAAGCATAAACTGTAAATTGATTTTTCATTAAATTTAAGTAAGCAAGTAAGAATAAGATAGCTGCAGGTATTAGGAAATAGAATTGGCTAGAAAGTTCTAAAGTTTCTTTGCTGATAGCATCCTTAACATGATTGCCAGATGACAGAATTAGAGCAAATAAGGCAAGTAGTGCAATAGGAATTAAATGTAGCCAATTTTTACTTTTTTCTTTTAATAGCTTATCTATGCCTAAGCCACCCAAGATAGAGAAAGCTATAATAAATAAAGATAGAAATCGAGCGGGATTTCTGAAAGTTCCAATAAGTGGAAGATTATAAAGTATATTGAAAAGGAATGAATTTGAACCAAGAGCAAATAGGAATGAGAATATTGCTAAACCACCCAAGAAAATAGCAAACTTATTTTTATAATCACTAAAGATGTAATACAATCCAAATAAAAGTGCGACAATACCGAAATAGCCGGCTGTTTCCCAATAGAAATGGCGTTGGAATTGACCATTAAATTCTAAGAAAAAGTTGGCTGATTCTTGTTTATCACCACTTATAGAGCCGAAGCTATGTGGGTTGATAAAGTTGTAAATTTGTTTGAATTGAAGACTGCCTTCTGTTGCTAACTCATAAGTAGCATCAGCTCTTTTGGAGAGCTTTGCAAGCTCTTGAGAAGGAAGTAATTGTATAGCGAAAATACTACCTGCAATGATAATAGGTAGAACGAATGCAGTAATTCTAAAAATTAATTTTTTTGAACCATTTATAGAAAGATAATAGGTACCAAAAAGAAAAAGTATAATTCCTTCATAAAGTGTAGTCTGAGGGTGACCGCTAAGTAGAGTCATACCTAATAGTAATCCTGATATGACTGAGTACTTCAAATTGTTGGTTTCAATACCTTTAAGGAAGAACATAAGAATTAGAGGAAACCATGCAAGATGAAATACAATCATAGGATGTATTGCTTGAAGAACTAATAAAGATGAGAATGAATAAGTAATTGCAGAAAATACTGAGCTATAATTTGAAATTTTGAAGGAACGAGCAAGGAAATAGAAACTTACTTGAGCAATGAAATAGTGAATTATAATCATAAATTCCAAATCACTAAATGGTAGCTTTCCATTTACAATAAACAAATCAAGCAAGCGGTTGAAAACATAGTAGTAACCAACTTGTAAATCGGCATAAAAGGGCATACCAACGAAAGTATATGGATTCCAAAATGGAACACCTTTTTGAGAAGCCGCGAAATTCTGAACTGGGTAAACATATTCTGCTATGTCTTCCCACATAAAAGCATCACCAAGTAATATCTTACTGAAAAAGATGAAAGTAGTAATTGCAAAAATTACAGTTGGAAGAATCCAATCATACTTTTCTAAAAAACTTTTCTGTGGGTTATTCATACTTTTACTTTTTTTGTGAAACTACAATTATTGATAAACCGAAAGGAAAACTTAAATTCGGTAAAAAACTTGATTCAGCAGAGAAAATACTTTTGAATAGTTTATTCATCCAAGGAGCTACTTCATCAACGGGAGGTTTTCCTTTTATGTCATTGGGGTCAGTTTTATCTAACATTCTTTTCAAGAATGCTGGAGGAAAAAGGAATGTATTGAAATAAGAAGAATACTTAACCTGAAACCCTGCATTTTGAATAAGATTGCTAAAGTTGTTAATATTATATCGTCTGTAGTGCATGTGCATTACATCATGGTAGCTCCAAAGCCATTGATAAGCTGGTACAGTCGATATAAAATAACCACCTGGCTCTAGCAAATCATATACTTCTTTTACAACTGACTTATCATCTTCAATGTGTTCGATTACATCAAGCATAAAAGCAGCAGTTAACTTTCTATCACCTTTTTGGAAATCACTTAATATGCAATTATGCAAATCTGAAAGCCCTCTTTTGGAGCAATATTCTAAAGCGATTGGTTCAGTATCGAGGCAAGTAACTTTATAATTTTCAGAAAGAATTTTAGCAAACCCACCTGTACCGCAACCTATATCAATAACGTTATCCCCTTTAGGAAGATTGGTAATAGATTGGAATACTTTATTAACTATTTTATTTCTAGCAAGAAACCAGAAATAAGATTCTTCAATACTAAAATTTGAGTGATATACTACTTCTTGCATTTATGAGGTTCTACCGAATTGTTTATCAAAATCTGTTAAAGACATATCGAGAACTACTGGTCTTCCATGTGGGCATACATAAGGAATTTTGCATTGTAATAAGCTATCTATTAGATTTAGCATCTCGAGTTTGGAAATTTTTTGTCCTGTTTTTACTGCAGCTTTGCACGCAAAAGTAGCCGCTAAGTTATCTCTTTTATCAGTATGGCGTAGTTCTTGGAAATCTAAGTATGAGTCAAGTATTTCTTTGAAAGTATCTTCTTCTAAGCCGGCTTTGATATCGCTAGGTACACTTATAAGAGTAATGTAGCTTAGAGATTCGTTGTAATTGAAAGTAAAGCCAAGTTCGTTAAGCTCTTTAGAAATTTCATTTACTAATGCTTTTTGAGTTGGACTCAATGAAATTTCCAAAGGAAACAATAGATTTTGAGCAATCTTAAATACATTATTCATTGCATTAATTGCTCTTTCGTAAAGAACTCTTTCATGGGCATTGTGCATATCAACTATCATTAAGCCATTTTCATTTTGAAAAAAAATGTACTTATTGTGCATTAGCCAAACTTTGTCTTCTTTTGCTTTACTGCTGTAATTGTCATCTATATTACCAAGAGATTCATCAGTTTCAGCTGAAAAAAGTGTATCGAAAATACTATTATTAATAGTGCTAACACCACTAAATGAGTTATTAATGTTGCTACTTTTGCTATAAGAATTGTAACCTTTATGATGCACAATTTCACCGGTTTCTCGATTTATATAATTGCCATTTATAAATGAGGTATTAGCTTGGAAAGGTGCTGAGGCATAAGTACCAGTAAGCTCGAATGAACTAGTTATGTTATTTTCGTTGAGAGTCTTTGAAATAGCAGATTTGATGAAATTGTAGATTAATCTTTCATCTTCAAACTTAACTTCATGCTTTTGGGGGTGAACATTTACATCTACAGATTTATAATCTATTGTTAAATCTAAGATGAATATTGGGTGATAATTTTTATCCAATAAATGTTCATAGCAACTAAAGATAGCATGATTAATACTTTTATTGACAATGTATCTTCCGTTCAAGAATAGATACTGATTATTTCTATTGCTTCGAGATTGGCTTGGTCTTCCTATGAAGCCATTTACTTTTAATTTATCATCTTCATGATTTAATTCAAGTAAGTTATCAAACTCATCAATACCAAATACTTCTTTTATTCTTGTTGCTTTATCACTTGGCTTATATTCGAAAATGATGTTGTCATTATCATAGAAAATGAGCTTTATATTTGGCTTTGCAAGTGCGAAGCGGAGCATAGTTTCGGAAATATGCCTAACTTCAGTAAGGTTTGATTTTAGGAACTTACGTCTGGCAGGTATATTGAAAAATAAGTTACGAACAAGTATTTGAGTACCTATATCAGAGGTAGTGGGTTCAATTCTAAATTCTTTATTTGGCTCAGAGAAAATACGATAGCCAATTTTGGCATCTTTATGTCTTGATTTTATTTCTAAATTAGCTACGGAGGAAATAGAAGCGAGGGCTTCACCTCTAAAACCGAGGGATTTGATTTCCTCTAAATCATCTTGTGAGTATATTTTTGAGGTAGCATGTCTTTTTAAAGCGAGAGGTAAATCTTCTTTACTTATACCACATCCGTTATCAACCACGTGAATAAGCTGCTTGCCTGCATCCTTAATAAATACAGCAATTTGGTCTGCACCTGCATCAATGGAATTTTCTACTAATTCTTTAACAATTGACTCAGGACGTTGGACGACTTCGCCAGCTGCTATTTGATTAGCAATAAAATCGGGTAATATTTGTATCTTATTGTACACGCTTTTAAAAAGCAAAAATATCATTAATCAATTTAAAGACGACAACAAGAAATGAAAATGTTTAAAAGACTTCTCAACATTCTGCTTTTTCAAGCTGAAGAAGGGGAAATAATTAATACTGGTGCGATAGTATGGGGTGTACTTCTAAGGGTGTTTATTTACATACTTACTGCTTCAATACTGATACCAATGTATAACTTATATCAGTATTGGTATGTATCACTTTTTATAATTTGGCTCTTTGCATTTTACCCAGCTTACAATAAGTATCAAGAGTTCCAAGCAAAGATGAATGAATTTCAAGAAGATACACTATGTGGTACTTGTATTCACTTTAATAAAGACTCACAGCTCTGTAATCTATATGATGAACATGTAACTGAAGATTATATACCATGTGAAGGGCTTAATTGGGAGCCCAAAAGCTATCAAGTTTAATTACTTTACTTGAACTAACCTAAAATTGCCAGATTCGATTGGCTCGAAGGTAAACTCTTTGCCAAGTTTAGGATATTTCCAGATAGTTTGGGTAAATTTTCCATTGAAATTGGTAGTAACTTGTTCAGGTTCACCAAATAGAATATAAATTTTACCTCTATCAGTCTTTGAGCCATCAGGTTCTTTAGTAGTTTGAAAATTAAAGAAAGTGTAATCTACTCTTGAATAGTATTGGACTAATGCCTCATTATAATAACTATTTGCAGTAGGGTCTTTCTTTTTCCAATAATTAAAAAAGGATATTTTCTTTGGTTCTTCATCTAAGCTTTCAATTTGGTCAAGTTCTTGGTCAGTCATTATATAATACATTGACTCGATGGCATATTCAATTTTTTTCAAAGAAATTGGTTTATCGAACCACTCTACATTGAACTCTAATTTGATTGTATCTTTAGATGAACTTTCGAATAAAAGTAATTCAAATTTACCTGGGGTAAGACGTTGAGAGCTAAGTTCAAAATCAGCAATTGTAGTTTTTACTTCATCTTCTATGTAATCGAGATAGTATTTATTCTGAACTTTATGGATATCGAAATTTCCTTTTCTAAGCACTTTTGCACTACCACTAAGGTTGTTAATTTTGCCCCAAAATCCTGTTTCTTCATTGTTATCTTTAATTTTTCTGCATATATAATTGATATTATCGGAATTTAGGGTATTACTAATAGGTACAATTACCCGAGTATTATTTGAGCTAAAAGGCAGGCTACCACCATAAGCAATTGGTTCTAAATCTAATATTCGTTCTGAATTAATATTCTTTATAAATAAGGGCTTTAAATCGCTTGCTTTTTTGTCGGTATTTACTTTGGCGGTTTTAGTTACTTTTAACTTTGATAATCTGTTATTAAGATTCAAACTTAGAGTATAATTACCTTTTGGAAGAATGACTTTATTAATATTAATGAAAAAGTCCTTTTTTGACTCGGTAAGAGTAAAGTTTCTAACTATGTGTGTATCGAGCGATTCATAACGCTTACGAATAACATTCTGATTATCTTTAAAAATATATTCGAAGGTAACGGTAGAAAGGTATTTACTATTTGGGTCTGCAGAGTTTATTTTTTCAAAGCTAAGAGCATCATTTACAATTTTTGTAATAACAATTACTTCAGCCGAATCGTTAGGTAGAAACTTATTAATGAATGCTTCTAAATAAACTTGTTCGCCAAAAGAATAATACGTAGTTTTATCTAATTGTGCTTCTAAAGCTACTGCACATAAGAGTATAATTACTATTAACTTGTTCAATTTCATCTTACTAATTTTGGTTTATAGACTGTTTCAAATTCTATGGAATTTAAAAAATCTTGTAATATTACTGCACTTGCCACTTTGTCTAAATTTTCTTTTACTTTTCTTTGTTGTTTTTTTGTACCATTGGCAACTTGAATTTCTTTAGCTCTTTTGGAGCTAAAGGACTCATCAACTCTTACAACTTCAATTCCAAGTTCAGTTTCAACTTTAACTTGGAATTTTTCTATACTTTTGACAATTTCTTGGTTAGTATATTTTTCCAAATTTGGATATCCGATAACAAGTAGTGCGATATTATCATTTTTTAATCTTTCTATAATTGTCTCATCGCTCTGATTTATAAACGTAGTTATGGGGTTAGCTGTTACAAAAAGTAAATCACTTTGAGCATAACCGGTTCTTTTAAGACCATAATCTATAGAAGCTATTCTTTTAGATAGAATCATTATGCTTTTCTATTTGGTATTTTAAAAAGTATTTCTGTTCCTTCACCAAGTGAAGAATTAATAATGATATTGCCACCATGTTGCTCGACTACATTTTTCATAATCATAGAGCCAATACCACTACCACCGCTTGTGTTTGCACTATAGAAGGGGCTTAGCACTTTCTCTTTTATTTCTTCAGTCATACCTGGTCCATTGTCTTTAATAGATAAATAAGTGAATCTTACATCATTGTAAGCAGAAAGCACAATGTGTCCATTTTTAGATTGAGAAAGCACTTTAAGAGAATTTTCAGTAGCATTTCTTATAGCTCTTATTAATCTTTTATAATCGCAGAGAATATTCAAATTATTTGGAATAATTTCAATGTTGATATTGGTATATAAGTCACTATCGAATTCACTTTTAACTTCTTTGAATAGATCATTGACAGAGTAGCTTTGAAGTTGGAGCATATCGCCACGACCAACTGTAATAACATCTCTTATTCTATTGATTACAATGTTAACTTGATGAAGTATTTTAGAACGCCTAGTTTCATTTATATTATCGTCATTGAATTCCATTTGCTCTGCATTGAGTCTAATGGTAGATAGGTTAGTTTGCAAGTCATGTGCTAACTGAGCCCAGTTGGAAAGGCGCTTACTTTCTAATTCTTCGGTAATATCGAGCCCTGTGATTAATACACCTCTATCAAAACCTGCTATGTTACGAAGGACGATTACATTACAAAGGAAATCTTTTACTTTTTCATTTTTAATAATAGTAATTTTTTGATTAAAACTTTCTCTATTGCTGATTGCGGTTTCTATAATGTCTTCAAGTGGCTTATAGGCATCTTCATTCAAGTAGTATTTGTAATATCTTTTAAGGGGTAATTGAAAAGATAGTTCGAGAAGCTCCATAGTTTGTTCATTCATTTTCATGATATTGCCCTCTTTATTTAGGACAATAACAAAGCCAGTAGTTGGTAAGTTTAATATAGCATTAAGCAATCTACGTTGAGAGCGGTAACTTTGAATAATTAATAAAACTAATAAAACAGTAAGAGCAGGTATGAAGAAAATTGAATAGTTATCTAAGAAGCGAAAAACGAACCAAATTTGGTTTTTACTTAGTTCGACTATTAAGCTCTTATTTATACCACGTAGGATAATGAAGTTTTTATCATAGTATTCGATAAGTTGATTATCTTCTAACTTGAAATTGTCGTAAGCTATTGGCTTCAAATTCAAATCGCAAATGTAAATACCATTTTTAAAAAGAGTAACTAAATTATTATTCTTAAATTCAGATTGGTAAATTTCGATTAGTTGATTTGGGAATTTTAGTTTTACAAATGAAGCAGGGTTGTTTAATTCTTCAAGTTTTGCTTTATTCATGAAGTATTGACCGTCTTTGTTGGTAACAAAGTAAAGAAAAACATCATTTTCATTTTTAATAAAGTTAACATTAAAGCTTTGAATATCTAAGAATTGAGAATAGTTGCTTTTAGTTTTTAAGTTAACTGCATATAAATATGCACTATTAGTAAAATCAGAGACTGCAATAAGGAAGTCATCAACAATAAATAATCTAGATTTATCGCTACCAAAGCTGTATTGAGCTATTAAAACTTGGGTTTCATTTTCTAAGTTAAAACGGATGATTTCAGAACTTGCACCAAATTGTTTTAGTAGAATTAAATCCTGATTGTGTAACGCAATATCATTTATATTGGCAAAATACTTTTTGAATTTACTTTTAGGATTGTAAACGAAGCATTGTTCTTCATTTTTAACGAGTATATAATCTTGTTTGCTTTCGATAGAAAGTTCTTTATAATTAGTGAACTCAAGTAATAAAATTTTTTCAATGTTAAGTTCTTTATCGAATTTCCCTAAATAGTGTTGATTTTGCTCTTTGTAAATAAGGTAAGGATTATTATTTGAAACTACAAATCCAAGAATTTCTATATCTTCGAAAAGTTTTCCAATTGATTGTTGCTTAATAACACCTTCCCATTTTGAAATAGTAAAGTTGCCACGAGCCCAATCATTCATGATTGAATAAGTAGTCTTCCCAGTAGAATAGATTTTACCATCGGTATAATTTAGATTGTTATTAATTTGGATAGGGTAACTTCTTTCAGCTTGAGCTAGATTGAAGATAAGTAAGAAGATGAATATATGCTTTAGAAATTTCAAATATTAAATACTTCACAAATTGAATAAACTGCGATTCCTTCGCCCCTACCAATATATCCAAGTTTTTCATTTGTAGTAGCTTTGATATTTACTCTATCAAGAGAAATACCACATACTTTAGAAATATTATGCTTCATCAAGTCTTTGTATTGCTTTAGCTTAGGTTCTTCAAGAACAACCATAATATCGAGATTACCGATTCTATATTTGCTTTCAATCATATTGATTACTTCTTCGAGTAAACCAAGTGATGAAACTCCTTTGTATTTATGAGAAGTATCGGGGAAATGCTCACCAATATCGCCCATACCTACCGCACCTAATATAGAATCCATAACAGCATGAAGTAAAACATCTCCATCGCTATGAGCTACTGTACCGAACTCGGAGATAATTTCCACACCTCCAAGGATTAAGCTCTCACCTTTTTCTAAACGATGGACATCAAAACCAAAACCAACCATTTAATCTTTAATCTGATTTACTTAAATACACTAAATTGCAATTTAATTAATATTAGAATGAAAATGATTGAAAATGTGATTTCAATTTCGGAACTAACAAAAGAGATATCTGAATTACTACAGAATAATCTATCGAGGGTTCAAATTGTTGGAGAGGTATCGAACTTAAAATACCATAGCTCTGGGCATATTTACCTTACTTTGAAAGATGAATCTGCATCTATAAGTGCAGTAATTTGGAGAAGCCGAGCACCGAAATTCCCAATCAAAGAAGGCATGAAGTTAAAGGCAGGTGGCTCTGTATCAGTATTTGCAGCTAAGGGTAGCTATCAATTTGATTGTATATGGGTGCAGGAATATGGGTTGGGTGATTTATTTGTAGCATATGAAGAATTAAAAGCTAAATTAGAACTGAAAGGATACTTTTCACAAGAAAGAAAAAGACAAATACCTCATTTTGTAGAAAAGGTAGGAGTAGCCACTTCTTCAACAGGTTCGGTAATTCAAGATATAATATCTACTTTAGCTAATAGAGCACCACAGATTGAGATTGTATTAAGACCAACTGTAGTGCAAGGTAATGAAGCTTCAAAAGATATTGTAAAAGCTATTACGGAATTGAATAAGCAGAATGTAGATGTGATAATTATAGGGCGTGGTGGTGGTTCGTTTGAGGATTTATTCCCATTTAGTAGTGAAGAAGTGGCAGATGCAATATATAATTCTGAGAAACCGATAATTTCTGCAGTTGGGCACGAG